>OGRS01000104.1_pt1 | contig 88762 bp, 67 predicted proteins | sample 1553561 | NCBI WGS metagenome assembly OGRS01 (sample SAMEA2580103, study PRJEB22360) | human gut metagenome | biome: human gut; feature: human-associated habitat; material: faeces | place: Denmark | collected 2008/2010
CCAGTTTCGCTATATGCATCTACTGTACTTACAGTACTTATAATTCCAACTGCACTTAATAATGTAACAGCGAAAATCATAAATTTTTTGATCATTTTTTTGCTCCTTTCCTTCTGAAAATTATAATTCCTAAAATAATAAATAATAATTGAGGTAAAATTTTATGAATAAAGAATATTATTTTGACCATAGTGCCACATCAAACCCAAAACCAAAAATAGTTGTTGATACAGTTTTAGAGGCAATCACTACTTTTAATGGAAATCCAAGTAGAAGTTCTTATAAAAAAAATATATCTTTAGATAGAAAAATTTTAGAAGTTCGTGAAAAATTAGCAAATTTTTTTAATATATCAAACCCTTTACAGATAGCTTTTACCAAAAATTCAACTGAATCTCTTAATTTTGCTATCAAAGGTTTAGGATTTGAAAACTGTCATATTATAACATCAGTTTTAGAACATAACTCTGTCCTTAGACCACTAAATTATCTAAAAGATAATAAAGGAGTGGAAATTTCATATATAAACCCTTCTAAAGATGATAAAGAGGTTATAAAAAATATAACTTCACTTATTAGAGAAAATACAAAAGCTATTGTTATAAATCATATATCAAATGTTACTGGTTATATCTTTAATATAAAAGAGATTGGAAAAATTGCAAGAGAATATAATCTTATATTTATAGTTGACGCCTCTCAAAGTGCTGGTTTTTATCCAATAGATGTTACAAGAGATAATATTGATATTTTATGTTTTACTGGTCATAAATCTTTAATGGGTATTCAAGGAATAGGAGGGATTTATGTTAGAGAGGGGCTTTCTATCTCTCCAATTATTGAAGGGGGAACTGGTAGTTTTTCAAAACTTCCAAGACAACCTTTAAAAATGCCAGAAATGTTAGAGGCTGGTACTTCTAATACTCCGGGAATATTAAGTCTCGGTGCTGGTATAGATTATATAAATTCTATTGGTCTAGAAAATATTAAAAATCATAAAACTAACTTAGTAAATTATTTTATAAAATCTCTTTCTGATATTCCAGAAATAATAATATATGATAATTTTAATATCGAAAGAGGACCTGTTGTGGCTTTAAATATAAAAGGTATTCCATCTTCTGAACTTTCGGATATTTTATCTGAAGAATTTAATATTTGCACAAGAGGTGGGTTTCATTGTGCTCCTCTAGCTCATAAATATTTAGGAACTTATGAAGATGGAGCTGTTAGATTTTCTTTTGGATATACCAATACTATTGAAGAAATTGATTATTGTATCTCAGCTTTAAAAGAAATCATCAGTTTTTTCTATAAATAATTTCTTTTATTTCCAATATTTTTTCTTTTTTTTTTTAGAAATATTTAATTTTTTTATTGACAAGATTTATATTTTTTGATATGATATACCTTGTTCGGGGATATAGCTCAGTTTGGGAGAGCGACGCACTTGCACTGCGTAGGTCAGCGGTTCGATCCCGCTTATCTCCACCATTGAATGCCTAGGTAGCTCAGTTGGCTAGAGCATACGGTTCATACCCGTACGGTCGATAGTTCGAATCTATTCCTAGGCACCATTCTTAAAATTTTATATTTTCCTTATGGGGATATAGCTCAGTTTGGGAGAGCGACGCACTTGCACTGCGTAGGTCAGCGGTTCGATCCCGCTTATCTCCACCATTGAATGCCTAGGTAGCTCAGTTGGCTAGAGCATACGGTTCATACCCGTACGGTCGATAGTTCGAATCTATTCCTAGGCACCATTCTTAAAATTTTATATTTTCCTTATGGGGATATAGCTCAGTTTGGGAGAGCGACGCACTTGCACTGCGTAGGTCAGCGGTTCGATCCCGCTTATCTCCACCATTAAATGCCTAGGTAGCTCAGTTGGCTAGAGCATACGGTTCATACCCGTACGGTCGATAGTTCGAATCTATTCCTAGGCACCATTTAGAAATTAATCCTTGTGGACAATATCTACAAGGAATTTTTTTTATTCTATAAAAAATTTTTATTAATTTGACTTTAATTCCTTTAAGGTTTATAATGTAACTAGGTAGGTAATCAAAACAAGATTATAATATCAATTATACTCAAAGGAGGAAATATATATGAACTTAAAAGGAAGCAAAACAGAACAAAATTTATGGACAGCATTTGCTGGTGAATCACAGGCAAGAAACAAATATACTTACTATGCTTCAAAAGCAAAAAACGAAGGGTATGTTCAAATAGCTGAGTTATTTGAAGTGACAGCAAACAACGAGAAAGAACACGCTAAACTTTGGTTCAAACTTTTACATGATGGAGCTGTACCTACAACTACTGAAAATTTAAAAGATGCTGCGGCTGGTGAAAATTACGAGTGGACTGATATGTATGCAACTTTCGCAAAAGAAGCTAGAGAAGAAGGATTTGAAGAAATAGCTGTTCTTATGGAAGGTGTTGCAAAAATAGAAAAAGAACATGAAGAAAGATATAGAAAATTATTAGCTAATATTGAAAATAAAGAAGTTTTCAAAAAATTAGATATCCAAGTTTGGGAATGTGGAAACTGTGGACACTTACACGTTGGAACTGAAGCTCCTCTAGTATGTCCAGTATGCAACCACCCACAAGCATACTTTAGAGTTAGAGCCGTTAACTATTAATCTTATTCTAAAGACATAATTTAATCATTGAGAGAGTGGATTTTTCTACTCTCTTTTTTACTAATTTTAATTTTATGACACTAAATACATATTTTAAAATTTTAAAATGTAAAATATGTTAAAAAATATATTTTTTGATTTTTTTGTATGTTCTATTCCAAAATACTATCCTTATATTTTTCTTTAATTTATAATAATATTTCACTGTTAAATTTTTGTAAAAATCCATTGACTTATTGGTCATTTTATAGTATACTACTTTGTGATAATGACCACACAGTCAGGGGGAGAGAAAAAATTGAAAAGTTGTAAAAAAAGGGAGGAAATAATATCCACTGGTACTAAACTTATCATAGAAAAAGGGTATCTTAATACAAGTATTCAAGACATCACTTCAAAGATGGGAATAGCCAAGGGAAGTTTCTATACCTATTTCAAATCCAAAGATGAATTTATATTAGCAATTATCTTTAACAAAATTTCTCAATTTAAAGTAGAAGTTGATGAGATTATAGCTTTGGAGTCTTCACTAGAAGAAACTCTAAGAAAATATTTTTTACACGCTCTATCAGTTCCAGCTAAAGAGCCTGAATTTTTCCTACTTCTTATGAATCTACTAAAAAATATAAACTCTTTAGGGAAGAAAATAAGACAATTTTTAGGAGCAAATGCACCTCTAAAATATAGAGGAGTGAAAAAAATTCTAGAAAAATATCTTGATGTGATAGATGTAGCAGATGAAGATGAATTAGAAAAATGTTCTATTATCATCTGTAATCTTGTAAATACTTTTTATGAACAAAAGTTTAATCCTTTTGTTTCTTGTTACAATAATGAATCTTCTAAAAATCCTACACCTTTACAAGTAAAAAGATCTTTAGAAAGTATTAATTTAAAAAACGAAGTTGATTTTTTAACTAAAATCGCTATGAAAATAATAAGAAAATAAAATTTTAAATATAAGAGGTGATATTCTTTATGAAAAAAACACTGGGAATATTTCTATTACTAAGTGCTGCATCTTTTGCTAGAACTCTTGACCTAGAACAAGCAATTGATTTATCTCTTACTAATAGCAAAAATATTCAAATCGCAGAAAGAAATAAAAAGATAGGAGAACTTAATCTTTCTCAAGCATTTAAGTATGCTTTACCTACTGTTGCTTACCAAGGTACATACAGCAGAAATGAACACTCTGAGAAAAAAGTTTATACTAACGACATTGGAGAAAATTTTAAAGTTGACAGTAAAGATGGATATACTAGTAAAATAATTGCTACTTATCCTCTTTTCCAAGGTGGAGCTATACTTGGTGGAATTAAGGGAGCTAACGCTCAAAAAAATATTTTAGATTACTCTTTCTTAAAAGAAAAAGTTAATACTAGAATAAAAGTAATATCTCTTTATAGTAACATCATCAAATATGAAAATAACTTAGAAGCTTTAAAAAGCTCACAAAAAGAGTTAGAAGCAAGAATGAAAGTACAAGAGAAAAAATTAAAAGAACGTTTAATCATTAAAGCTGATCTTTTAAAAACAGAATATTCATTACTTGATATTGAATCTCAAATAGTTAAAGTTCAAAGCTCTATTGCCACTGAAAAGAAAAATTTAAAAATAGAACTTGGAATTCCTGAATCAGAAGATATAGATTTAAAAGATTTAGTTATCCCTACAAACCTAAGTGAAAATATAAACTTTGATAAAGATATGATAACAGCTAAAAATCAAAGTTTAAATGCTTTAATTGCTAAAAATAAAGTAGAATATTCTAAGGCTGAAAAAATGGTAGCTCTTAGCGATAATTTACCTAAAGTTTCTGCTTTCGCAAGTTATGGTGGAACTGAAAGACTTCATTCAAGTGATGTTTTCCATGATGAAGAATGGAGAGGTGGAGTTCAAGTTGATTGGGAACTATTTAGCTTTGGTAGTGGAATAGATGCTTACAGAGTGGCTAAAGAAAATTATAAAATAGAAGAACTTAACAATTCTATCACTCAAGACAATATCGAAATTAATTTAACTACTGCTTATAGCGAAGTTTTAAGACTTGAAAAATATAGAGAAGCTATGAAAAGTTCTCTAGAAGCTTCAAGAGAAAACTATCAAATAGATACAAAAAGATATGAAGCTGGACTTTTATCTACTCAAGATTATCTAAATTCTGAAGCTCAATATAGAACTGCTCAAATGAATTATAATTCTGCTGAAACTGATTATCTATTAGCTTTTGAAAATTATAGATCACTTATCATCTAATAAAACTAAGTATATTAAAAATTTTTAAATGGAGGATATATATGAAAAAAATACTTTGTTTATCTCTAATTTCTGCATTTATGTTCCTTGGGTGTGGAAAGAAAAAGGAAAAAGTTGAGGTAGTTGAAAAACCTAAATACGTTGTAACAGAACCTGTTCAAGTAAGAGAACTAAGCCAAACTTTTAGAAGTGACGCTATACTTGAACCAGAATTCAAAGTTGATCACACTACTGAAAAAGGTGGAACAATAGAACAAATATTCAAGAAAAATGGAGAACATGTTAAAAAAGGTGAAGTTGTAATGAAACTTTCTGATGCTGACACAGAAGCTACTTACAATTCTTCAAAATCTCTATACAATGTAGCTAGAAATAACTACAATAAATTCAAAAGATTATATGATGAACAACTTATATCATACTTAGAATATGTAGAATATGAAAATGCTTATTCTACTGCAAAAGCTAATTTTGATGTAGCTAAAAACAACTATAACAAATTATTCAGAAAAGCTGATATAGATGGTGTTGTTGGAAATCTTTTTGGTAAAGTTGGAAATGAAGTAGAAGGAAACGCTACTATATTTACAGTAATTGATGACGAACTTATGGAATCTTATGTTGGTTTCCCTGCTGAATGGCTTGGACAAGTTAAAGTTGGTGGACCATTATCAATAGAAATTCCTGCTATCGGAAAAACTCTTGATGGACAAATATTAGAAATCAACCCAATTGCTGAATCTAATACTAAAAAATATAAATTAAAAATCGGTGTAAAAAATATTGACAATCTTATTAAAGATGGTATGTACTCTTATGTAACTATTCCAGTTGGAAAAGTTTCTGCTATGTCTGTACCAGATGAAAGTATATTCATAAGAGACTTATTAAGTTATATATTTGTTGTAAAAGATGGAGTTGCAAGAAGAGTTGAAGTTCAAACTGGAGCTCAAGACTCTAAATACACTGTTATTTCTTCTAAAGATATTAAAACAGGAGATAAAGTTGTTGTAAAAGGACTATTCGGACTTGAAGATGGTAACAAAATTAGCGAATCTAATCCAAGCACAACTACTAAAGAAACTAAATAATTAGGAGGGAAAAATGACATTAGCAGGTTTGTCAATTCGTAGACCCGTTGCAACTACAATGCTTATGATTTCTATGATTTTCATAGGACTTATTGCTATGTTAACAATGAAATCTGAGCTTTTACCCAATATGGATATTCCAGTTGTAACAGTTACAACTTCTTGGAATGGAGCTGTTCCAGAAGACGTTGAAACACAAGTAACAAAAAAAATTGAAGAAGTTTTACCTAACATTGAAGGTATTGATAAGATAACATCAACATCAGCTTTCGGTCAATCTACTGTTGTTGTAGAATTTGATTTCGGTATTGATGCTGACGATAAAGTAACAGATATTCAAAGAGAAATATCAAGAATCACAAACGATTTACCAGATGACGCTGATACACCAGTTGCCAGAAAAGTAGAAGCTGGAGCAGGTAACTTAACAATGGTTGCTATGTTTACTGGTAAAAGTAGAAGTGAAATGGGAAGTTTCGTTGATGAATATTTAAAACCAAGACTAGAATCTTTAAAAGGTATTGGACAAGTTAAGGTTTTCGGTAACCCACAAAAACAAATCCAATTACAAATTAATCCTGATAAATTATCAGCTTATAATTTATCACCTATGGAACTTTATAATATAATCTCTTACTCTAGTAAAAACTTACCTCTAGGTACTATCAACACAGGTAGCAAACAAATCGTTGGTAGATTTATGGGAGAAACAAACTACATAGATGAGATTAAAAACTTAGTAATCCACAGTAATGGTAACTCATTAAGAGTATCTGACGTAGCTGAAGTAGTTCTTACTACAGAAGACTTTACTGACTTAGGATTCTTAAACCAAAAAGAAGGTATCGTTGTTGCAGTAGAAAAATCTGCTGACGGAAGTACAATAGATCTTAATAAAGGTGTTAATAAAGCCTTTGAAGACTTAAAACCTATAATGCCTCCAGGAACTGATTTTACAGTACTACTTGATACATCTGAAGACATTACAAAATCTATTTCAAGTATCAGTTCAAGTGCTTTACAAGCCCTTGTTCTTGCAACAATAGTTTTATTAGTATTCTTAAAAAATATAAGAGCTACATTACTTATATCTCTAGCTCTTCCAGTATCAATTATGTTTACATTTGCATTCCTTTCATTTAGTGGAACAAGTATCAACCTTATCTCTTTAATGGGATTATCACTTGGGGTTGGAATGCTTACAGATAACTCAGTTGTTGTTATAGATAATATTTATCGTCATATGACAGAGTTACACTCTCCAGTTATTGAAGCATCTGATAACGGTACTACTGAGGTTACAATGTCTATCATCGCATCATCTCTTACTACAATGGTTGTATTTATACCTATATTATTTATACCTGGTATTGCAAGAGAGATATTCCGTGACATGTCACTTTCAATTATATTCTCAAACTTAGCAGCTTTAATAGTTTCATTAACTTTAATGCCTATGATAGCTAGTAAGTTCTTAAGTAATAAAGTAAATATTACAAGTGAAGGTAAATTCTTTGCTGGTGTTAAAGCTAAATATCTATCTATCATCACTTGGGCTGTTACTAACAGATTAAAAGTAGTTCTTATCACTATAGTTACTTTCTTTGTTACTGTTGGTACTTGTATGAACTTCTTAAAAGTAGAATTCATGCCTAAACAAGACCAAGGAAGATATTCTATAGTTGCTGAATTAGGAAATGGACTTGATATAGCAAAATCTCAAGATATAGCTAATCAAATAGAAGATATTGTTAAAGAAGATCCTGATACAAAATACTACTTTGACTTTATCACTAACAATACTATATCTATAAACGTTGACGTTGGTAAAAAAGATACAAGAGATACATCTGTATTTGAAATCATTGATAGAATAAGACCTCTTGTAGAAAAAATTCCTGATACAAGAATCAGTTTATCAGAAAACTTCTCTATGAGTGCTCCTCAAAGAGACGTTGAAATTAACATAATGGGACCTAACTATGATGAGTTAAAATCTATCGGTAAACAAGTTGCTGACAAGATTAAAAACTTTGAAGGTGCTGTTGATATTACTTCATCTTTAGACCCAGGTAACCCAGAAGCTAGAATTATTCTTAACAGAGAAAAAATACAAGCATATGGTATCAACCCTATCACTGTTGGACAAACAATTAGTTACTTCATATTAGGAGGAGATAGAGGAAATACTACTACTGTTAAAACTGGTACAGAAGAAATTGATATTTTAGTAAGACTTCCTAAAGAATTAAGAAGCAGTATATCAGATTTATCTAACTTAAATATAAAAATTGGTGATAATGAATTCGTAAAAGTTTCTGACGTAGCTGATATCAAAGTGGTTGAGGGTTCATCAGAAATTAATAAACAAGATAGAATTTATACAGTTTCTGTTTCTGTTAACGATGGTGGTCCTGGATTAGTTGCTATTCAAAATGAACTTGTAAAAGCATTTAATGAAACTAACCCACCTAGTACAGTTTCTTATAAATTCGGTGGAGATTCTGAAAACTTACAAGACGCATCTGGACAATTGGGAGCAGCTCTTGGAATATCATTATTCTTAATATATGCACTACTTGCATCTCAATTTGAAAACTTTGTGTTACCTGTAATTATCTTAGGTTCATTCCCATTAGCTTTCATTGGTATCTTAATAGGACTTGTTACATTTAGACAACCTATTGATATAATGGTTATGGTTGGTATAATAATGCTAGCTGGTATCGTTGTTAACAACGCCATCGTTCTTATTGACTTTATCAATATAACAAGAGAAAGAGGTGTTGAGAGAGCTGAAGCTGTTATTGAATCTTGTAGAACAAGACTTAGACCAATTCTAATGACTACAATGACTACTGTATTTGGTATGTTACCACTTGCTTTAGGAATTGGAGAAGGTTCTGAAATCTATAGAGGAATGGCTGTAACAGTTATGTTTGGACTTTCATTCTCTACATTATTAACTCTAGTAGTTATCCCAGTTCTTTATACTTTGGTTGAAGATATGAACAACAAAGTTCTTGGATTTATTAAAAAATTAATAGCTCCTCTAAGAGAAAAAATGGATAAAAAAGCTGAAATGTATGAAGAAAAAAGAAAATCTAAAAAATAAAAAGGAAATATAAATTTTAGTTAGAATATTAAAATAAAAGATTCTAAAGATTAGTAATAAATATTATTAAAAATTTTGGAAGAGGGATTTGATTATAAATATCAAATCTATTCTTCCTTCATAAATATACTAATTACTAAAATTATCTTGAGGAGGGAAGAATTTATTATGAGAGAAGAGTTTTTACACTATAAAATGCTTATGGTTTATATCAATGAGGCTCAAAAGGCAAGACTTGAAGAGTTCTTTGATGAGATTGGTTTCTACCTTTATGGAATCCATAGAAAAGTTGAAACTGTTTGGAGTGATAAATTAAAACATAAAAACTGTAATACTTGGCCCGGTACAGATTGTATCTTCCTTTTAACTGTCCCTGAACAATATGTTGATGAGATGCTTTCTTACTTAAAGACATTTAGAATGTCTTTACCTGCTGGTATTGCAATGTCAGTTGGTATTGTCCCTATGGAAAGAGTTATCCCTAGACTATACGTTGAAGATTTACCTGTCAAAGAAGATCTACTTGAAAAATTAAAGAAAAAACATAAAAATTAGATTAAAAAATGGAGAGTTTTAATTAGCTCTCCATTTTATTTTTCCATCTAAACCATTTATTCAAATTTTCTATCTGCTCATATATCATATATTCAAAACGATTTAAAATATCTTCTCTATTTTTAACATTCTTATTATAAACTGACCAAACATCATCTAAATTAAATAAGCAGACCTTATCTAATTCTTGCAACCTTTCATCTATATCTCTTGGAACTGCAAGATCTAAAAATACATATCTTTTATCTTTGTTCAAATAATTTTCCAATTCATCTCTTTTTAAAACTAGATGTGGTGCTGAAGTAGCACTTATTATAATATCTGAATTAGCCACTGCTTGATTTTTTTTATCAAACCCTATAACGCTGACATCTTCATAGATATTTTTTATTTCCAGAGCTTTATGATAAGTTCTATTAGTAATAGTTATATTTTTTACATCTTCTTTTACCAAAAGATGTAATATACTCTGTGCTAAATCCCCTATCCCCAAGATTAAAACTTTTTTATCTTTAATACTTTCAATCTCATCTTTTATAAATTTAAGTGAGATTGCTTCTAGTGATAAAGCGTTATGTGATATTTGACTTTCTGTTCTAAACTTTTTTCCAAGTTCAATCCCTTTATTAAATATAACATTTAAAAATTTTGAACTGATATTTTTCTCCAATGAATCTTGATAACCTTTTTTTATCTGAGCAAGTATTTGATCTTCTCCTTTTATTACAGAGTAAAATCCACAACCTACTTTAAAAAGATACTCAACTGCTTCGTACCCTTTTTTCACAAAAATATTTTCCTCTTGAAAGAACTTATTAAATTTTTCTGATTCAATAAAATTATCTATTGAATTATCTCCAAAATCTAAATAAAATTCTATTCTTAAACAAGTTATTAGACTGACATATCCTTTGATTATTCCCATCTCTTTTAAATCATTTATAAAAGTTTCTGGTTTTTTAGATATAAATCTTTCTCTTTTTTCTGTATCATACTCTAAATGAGATATTCCAATCACAGCGAAACTATTTATATCCATTATAATTTTATCTCTCCATTTTGTACCCATTTTGCTATATCTTTTGTATGATAGCTAATAATTATATCTGCCCCAGCTCTTCTTATAGCATACATATTTTCCATAACAATTTTTTTCTCATCTACCCAACCATTTAAACTAGCAGCTTTTACCATAGAATATTCTCCGCTTACATTATAAGCTACCACAGGTAGATTTGTTTCCTCTGATACCACTTTTATAACATCAAGATAAGGTAGTGCTGGTTTTACCATTATAAAGTCAGCTCCCTCCTCTGTATCAGCTATGACCTCTCTTTTATAATCTTTAGAATTTCTAAAATCCATTTGATATGTTTTTCTATCTCCGAAACTTGGAGCTGAATCAGCTGCATCTCTAAATGGTCCATAATAACTTGACGCATATTTTACACTGTAAGCCATTATAGGAGTATTAATATATCCATTCTTATCTAATGCTTCTCTTATAGCTTGTATTCTTCCGTCCATCATATCAGAAGGAGCTACAATGTCTGCTCCAGCTTTAACATGAGATACAGCTATTTTAGCTAGATAATTTAAAGTTACATCATTATTTACATCATTTCCATTTAAAATTCCGCAATGTCCATGAGAAGTATATTCACACATACAAACATCTGTTACTATTAAAAATTCTGGAAAGTTTTTCTTAATATATCTTACAGCTTCTTGAACTATTCCATTATCGTTGTATGCTTCACTTCCAACTTCATCTTTTATTTTAGGAATACCAAACAATAAAAGAGATTTTATTCCTAGGTCTTTTAATTCTTTTAATTCTTCTGAAAGCGTATCTATAGAATATCTATATTGATTTGGCATAGAAGGTATTTCTTCTTTAATATTTGTCCCTTCTTCTACAAAAATTGGGTATATAAATTGATCTAGATTGATAGTAACATTTCTTACCATCTCTCTTAATATTCCATTCTGTCTTAATCTTCTTGTTCTTGTAAACATTTTTATCTCCTTGTTAAATAATAAATTGGGACCGATATAATCGATCCCAAAATATTATTAATTATTTAAGATTATACTCTTTTAATAAAGCTTAATTATTTAGAGAAATCCATTGCTGCCATTCTTTGATATTGTTTCCATCTTCTTTGAGCGTCAGCTTTGTTAGTTTTAAATAATTCATCAGCTTGAGCTGGGTTAGCTTTTTTAAGTGTAGCGTATCTTACTTCACCTAATAAGTATTCTTCATATTTATCCCAGTTAGGTTCTTTGCAGTCTATGATTAATGGGTTTTTACCTTCTGCTTCTAAAGCTGGGTTGTATCTGAATATTGGCCAGTATCCACATTCAGTAGCAAGTTTCATCTCTAATTGAGATTTATTCATTCCTTTTCTGATTCCGTGGTTGATACATGGTGAGTAAGCTATAATCAATGAAGGTCCTTGGTGAGCTTCAGCTTCAGCTATAGCTTTTAAGTATTGTTGTTGGTTAGCTCCCATAGAAACTTGAGCTACATAGATGTGTCCATAAGACATAGCTATTGCAGCAAGGTCTTTTTTCTTGAATGCTTTACCAGCAGCAGCGAATTTAGCGATTGCTCCTGTAGGAGTTGATTTAGAAGCTTGTCCTCCAGTGTTAGAGTAAACTTCTGTATCTAGAACGATTACGTTAACGTCTTCGTTAGTTGCTAATACGTGGTCTAATCCTCCATAACCGATGTCATAAGCCCATCCGTCTCCACCGATTATCCATTGAGATTTTTTAACTAGGTATTGTTTTAGAGCTAAGATTTCTTTTGCTACGTCGCATCCGCAAGCTTCTAGCATTGGAACTAATTGATCTTTAATTTCTCTAGTTACTTTAGAAGAATTTCTGTTTTCTATCCATTTTTTGAATAGAGCAGCTACTTCTTCACTAACTTTATCCATAGCTTTTTCCATTTCAGTTTGGATTCTGTCTCTTAAAGCTTCTACTGCAACGTGCATTCCCATTCCATACTCAGCGTTGTCTTCGAATAATGAAGATCCCCAAGATGGTCCGTGTCCTTCAGCGTTTTTACAGTATGGAGTTGAAGGAGATGATCCAGAGTAAATTGATGAACATCCAGTTGCGTTAGCTACCATCATGTTTTCTCCGAATAATTGAGTTATTGCTTTTAAGTATGGAGTTTCTCCACATCCTGGGCAAGCTCCGTTGAATTCGAATAATGGTTGAGCGAATTGAGATCCTTTAACTGTGTTTTTAGCAACTAATCCATCTTTGTAAGTTACTTTGCTGTATAGGTATTCAGCTTTTACATCTTCTTTGTTTTCTTTAGCTGTATCGATAGGTACCATTACTAGAGCTTTTTCTTTAGCTGGACAAACTTCAGCACAAGATCCACATCCAGTACAATCCATTACTGATACTTGCATTCTATATTTTAATCCTTCGAATCCTTTTCCGATAGGGTTAGCTAATTCCATTTCTGGAGCGTTAGCAACTTCAGCTTCATCTAATAAGAATGGTCTGATTGCTGCGTGAGGACATACGTAAGCACATTGTCCACATTGGATACAGTTAGCCATTTTCCATTCTGGAACCATTACTGCAACTCCTCTTTTTTCGTAAGCTGCTAATCCGTTTTCCATAGTTCCGTCTTCATATCCTTCGAATGCAGAAACTGGTAAGTCATATCCTCTTACGTGGTTAACTGGATAAGAGATTTTTTCAGCATATGCTTTAGTTTTATCTTCGCATCCACATCCACAAGCTGAACAACATTCTTCTGAACAAGCTTTTTCTTCAACTGGTAAATCTTTCCAAGCTGGGTCAACAGCGATTTCAACTAATCCGTCAGCTCCAACGTCGATAGCGTCCCAGTTTAATTTAACGATGTCGTCACCTTTTTTAGCATAAGATTTTTTAGCATAATCTTTCATATATCCTTGAGCTTCTTCGAATGGGATAATGTCAGCTAATTTGAAGAATGCAGATTGCATTATTGTATTAGTTCTGTTTCCTAATCCGATTTCTTTAGCAAGTTTAGTTGCGTTGATGATATAGAATTTAGCGTTTTTCTCAGCTAATAATTTTTTGAAGTCGTTAGGGATGTGAGTTAATACTTCATCTTTATCCCATACGCAGTTTAATAAGAATGTTCCACCATCTTTTAAGTTGTTGATCATGTCATATTGTCCAACGTAAGCTGGTACTGAACATGCAACGAATGAAGGAGCGTTTAATAGATATGTAGATTTGATAGGTTCTTTACCGAATCTTAAGTGAGATCTAGTAACTCCTCCTGATTTTTTAGAGTCATATGCGAAGTAAGCTTGAGCATATAAGTCTGTTTTGTCTCCGATGATTTTTATTGAGTTTTTGTTTGCTCCAACTGTACCGTCAGATCCTAATCCGAAGAATAAGCATCCTTTTAGTCCTGGTTGAGAAACAACTGTATGGTTAGTTAATGGTAAAGATGTGAATGTAACGTCATCTTCGATACCAATTGTGAATCCATTTTTAGGTTCAGCTTTTGTTAATTCGTCATATACTGCGAATATTTGAGCTGGAGTAGTGTCTTTAGAAGAAAGTCCGTATCTTCCTCCAACGATTACTGGAGCGTTTTCCATTCCGTAGAATAATGCTCTTACGTCTAAGTATAATGGTTCTCCGATTGATCCTGATTCTTTAGTTCTGTCTAATACAGCAACTTTTTTAGCTGTTTTAGGGAATACGTCGAAGAAATATTTAGAAGAGAATGGTCTGTATAAGTGAACTTTTACTAAACCAACTTTTTCTCCTTGTGCTACTAAGTAATCAACAACTTCTTCTGCTGCTTCACAAACAGATCCCATTGCAACGATTACTCTTTCAGCTTCTGGGTGTCCTACATAGTTAAATGGTTTGTAGTCTCTTCCAGTTACTTTTGAGATTTCTCCCATGTAGTGGTTTACGATATCTGGAACTGCATCGTAGAATTTGTTTTGAGCTTCTCTTCCTTGGAAGTAGATGTCGTCGTTTTGAGCTGATCCTTTAGATACTGGGAATTCAGGGTTTAAAGCTCTTTTTCTGAATTTTTCTACAGCTTCCATATCGATTAAGTTTTTGAATACTTCATAATCCATAACTTCAACTTTTTGAATTTCGTGAGAAGTTCTGAATCCATCAAAGAAATGCATGAAAGGTACGCTAGATTTGATAGCTGATAAGTGAGCTACCCCTGCTAAGTCCATAACTTCTTGAACAGAGTTAGTACAGAACATTGCAAATCCAGTTTGTCTAGCTGCATATATATCTTGGTGGTCACCGAAGATTGATAGAGCGTGAGTTGATAATGCTCTAGCAGATACGTGAATAACTCCTGGTAATAATTCTCCTGCTATTTTGTACATATTAGGTATTTTTAATAATAACCCTTGAGAAGCAGTATAAGTAGTAGTTAAAGCCCCTGCTACTAATGATCCGTGAACTGTTCCAGCAGCTCCTGCTTCTGATTGCATTTCTACTAATTTAACTGGTACATCAAATATGTTTTTCATTCCTTTTGCTGCCCATTCGTCAGTATATTCTGCCATTGGTGATGATGGAGTTATTGGGTATATTCCTGCTACTTCTGTAAACGCATATGATGCATAAGCCGCAGCTTGGTTACCATCCATAGTTTGCATTTTTTTTGCCATTTTGTTTCCTCCCTTGACTTTTTTAAGTTTGATCTATTTTGTGTTTTGTTTTTGGCTAACTAATTATTTAGATACTATTTCAAATGTATCTCTTGCGATTGCTAATTCTTCATTTGTTTGAATTTTGAAGATTTTAACTTTAGAATCTGCTGCTGATAAGTCAACAGTTCCTTTTTTTCTAACTGAGTTTACTTCGTGATTTAATTTAACTCCCATGAATTCTAATCCTTCAACTACACCAGCTCTTACACCTGCTGCGTTTTCTCCGATTCCTCCAGTGAAGCATATTGCATCTAATCCACCTAATTGAGCAGCATAGTTTCCTACATAAGCTCTGATTTTGTAGATGAACATTTGTTCTGCAAGTATTGCTCTTTCGTCTCCTTCAGCAACTCCATTTTCCATGTCTCTGCAGTCAGAAGATTTTCCATAAACTCCTAAGATTCCTGATTGTTTGTTAAGTCTTGCATCCATTTCTTTATCAGAAAGGTTTCTTTTTCCTTTTATGAATAAAACTGCTGCTGGGTCGATGTCTCCACATCTAGTTCCCATCATTACACCTTGTAATGGAGTAAGTCCCATAGATGTATCTATACATTTTCCATCTTTAACAGCTGATATAGATGCTCCGTTTCCTAAGTGGCAAACGATTATTTTTGAATGTTCTGGATTTCCTAATGCTTTTATACATTCTTCAGAAACAAATTTGTGAGATGTTCCGTGGAATCCATATTTTCTTACTTTTAATTCTTTATAATCCTCATATGGTAATGCATACATAAATGCTTTTGCTGGCATTGTTTGATGGAATGCTGTGTCGAATACACCAACGTTAGGTTTTCCTGGCATAAGTTCCATACAAGTTTCAATTCCCATTAAGTTAGCTGGGTTGTGAAGTGGTGCTAACTCATTGTTTGCTTCTATTCCTTTTAATACTTCTGGAGTTAATAAAACAGATTTAGCGAATTCTTCTCCACCGTGAACAACTCTGTGTCCGATAGCGTCAACTTCGTCAACTGATGCTACAACTCCGATTTCTTTGTCAGTTAAAGTGTTTATAAGTAAAGTTAATGCTTCTTTATGTGTAGGCATTGGGCTTAAGAATTCTTTTTCGAAATCTTTAGCTGGTACTTCATATTCCATTCTAGAACCTTCGATACCTATTCTTTCACATAATCCTTTTGCAAAAACTTCTCCATTTTCAGGATTTAATAATTGATATTTTAATGATGAACTTCCACAGTTTATTACTAATACTTTCATTAATACACTCCTCAATAATATTTTTTTATGGATTTCTTATCTTTTTTTATCTTTTATTAAGTTAATTGATTATTCTACTCCACACATAGCACAAGCTTGAGCTGAAGTTACAGCTGTTAATACTACGATGTCTTCTGCAGAACATCCTCTTGATAAGTCATTGATAGGTGAAGCTAGACCTTGAATGATTGGTCCGTAAGCATTAGCTCCTGCTAATCTTTGAACTAATTTGTATCCGATATTTCCAGCTGCTAGAGTTGGGAATATTAATACGTTAGCGTTTCCAGATACGTCAGATAATGGAGCTTTGATTTCTCCTATTGATTTAACTATAGCTGCGTCAGCTTGTAATTCATCGTCAAATCTGAATCCAACTTTTCTTTCTCTTAAGATAGCTCCTGCATCTTTAACTAAGTCTACACACTCATGGTTTGCAGATCCTTTAGTTGAGAATGTTAAAAGTGCTACTCTAGGGTTGATACCTGCGATTGTTTCAGCTGTTTCAGCTGCTGAAGTAGCGATATCTGCTAATTGTTCAGAAGTTGGTCTTGGAATTACTGAACAGTCTCCAAATAATAATACGCTTCCGAATAAATCTTGTTTTTGAGTTAATTCCATTACGAATACAGAAGAAACTGTTTTTACTCCTGGTTTAGTTCCTATAACTTGGATTCCAGCTCTTAACACGTTAGCTGTTGGAGATAAAGATCCTGATACCATTCCGTCAGCATCTCCCATTTTTACAAGCATAGCTCCTAAAAAGTTTACATCTGTTGTTAATATTTCTTTAGCTTTTTCAAAAGTCATTCCTTTTTTAGCTCTCATTTCAGCGAATTTATGAGCATATTCGTCCATTCTTTCGAAGTTAGCTGGATCTACTATTTTAGCTCCTTCTAAAGAAATTTCATAAGCTTTAGCATCTAAAGCTATTTTTTCTGGGTTTCCAATTAATACTGGACGTGCTAATTTTTCTTTTAAAATTTCAGCTGTTGCTCTTAATACTCTTTCATCTGTTGCTTCTGGTAGAACGATTCTACTGTAAGCTTGTAAAGCTCTTTTTCTTACTTTTCCTAAAAAACTCACTTTTAGTCCTCCTTAAGGTTCACTCTAACTTATTTTTTGATATTTTACTGTTAAACAGTATTAAACACATCATAAAATCTTTCACATATATATTAACAAATTTTCCGACTATTTACAACATTTTTTTATTTTTTTGTTAACTATTATTGTAATTTCTAAAAAAATTTTTAATCAAATATTGCATCAATGTAGTCTTTTACATTAAACTCTCTTAGATCTTCGATTTTTTCTCCAACTCCAATATACTTTATAGGCTTTTTAATCTCTTCAGAAATACTGAAAACTATTCCACCTTTTGCAGTACCATCAAGTTTTGTAACGATAAATCCAGTTAGTTTTGTAACTTCGTTAAATATTTTTGCCTGTGAAAGTCCGTTTTGACCAGTAGTTCCGTCTATTACTAAGATAGACTCATATCTAGTATGTCCTAATTTCTTTTGAATTATGTTATTGATTTTTTCTAGCTCTTTCATAAGATTGCTTTTGTTATGTAATCTTCCAGCAGTATCTATTATTAGTAGATCAGCTTTCTTATCTTGAGCTACTTGGATAGCGTCAAATACAACTGCTCCTGGATCACTTCCCTGTTCTTTCTTTACTATTTCTACTCCTGCTCTTTGTCCCCATTCTTCAAGCTGTTCGATTGCAGCAGCTCTGAATGTATCTGCAGCTCCAACTATAACTTTTTTTCCTTGAGATTTGTATTTTTTGGCTAATTTTCCAATAGTAGTTGTTTTTCCAACACCATTTACTCCAACAACTAAGATTACATTTAACTCTCCGTCAACTATATCAAGTTCATTTCCTTCTGTAATTAAGAATTTTGTCATTACATCTTTTAAAACTTCATATATATCTTCTGGATTAGTTATTCCTCTTTTTCCAACTTCTTTTTCTAAAGCACTAACAATTTTTACAGTCATATCAAATCCAATATCAGATTGGATTAAAAGTTCCTCTAATTCCTCATAAAGGTCTGCATCAATAGTAGTTCTTCCAGAAAAGATGTTTTTTATCTTTTTGAAAAGTCCCTCTCTAGTTCTAAATAATTTTTCTTTTAGACTTGTAAAGAAACCTTTCTTCTCAGTTGGCTCCACTTCTTTGTTTGGTGTTTCAATAACTTCTACTCTTTCTTGAATATTCTCTTTAACTAAAGAATTTCCTTCTTTCTCGTTAGATTTTTTTTCTTCATCTATATTAATTTTTTCTTTAGTTACTACTTCTGGTGTAGGTTCTGGTTGAACAACAACCTTTTCCTCTTCAACTAAAACTTCTTCTTTAACTTGAGATTCTTCAGAAACTTTTTCAACTACCTCTTCTTTTTGCTCAATTATCTCTTCTTTTTCCTCTTTCTTTTTTCTACCAAAAAGTTTATCAAAAAATCCCATCTTTCCTCCTAAAACATTTATACTAATTACTTCTTTCTCTTTCCATTATCTTATCATAAAATTCACATTTTTTCAATATATAGTGGTTTTTCCAATAATTAAATTGCAAAAAATTTTTTTCTATTATAAAATGTAAGAAAATTATATTTTATTTTTAAATTTATGAAAGGATAAAAATGAGTGCAAAACATTTAGAAATTTTAATAGATGAATTTAATAAACTTCCTGGAATCGGAAGAAAATCAGCTACACGTCTTGCTTTTTATATAATGAACTCCAATGAAAAAACTGTTGAAGATTTCGCCAAAGCTCTAAAAGATTGCAAAACTCTTGTAAAAAAATGTAAAGTATGTGGAAACTTTAGTGAAAATGATACTTGTGATATTTGTGATGATATGACACGTGATCACAAAACTATCTGTGTGGTGGAAGATTCAAGAGATATTATAAATCTTGAAAAAACTGGAAAATTTAACGGAGTTTATCATATATTAAATGGTAAAATCGCTCCTCTTGATGGAGTTACACCAGATAAACTTAATATAAAATCTCTTTTGGAAAGAATTACAACTGATGATATAAAAGAGGTTATTTTTGCTCTAAGTTCTGATTTAGAGGGAGAAACTACTGTACTTTATCTTACAAAACTTTTAAAACCTTTTGGAGTTACTGTATCGAAACTTGCTAGCGGTATTCCCATGGGAGGAAATATCGAGTACGCCGATAATGCCACTATAGCAAAAGCTCTTGAGGGTAGAGAAATTTTATAATAATTATTATAATTCTAGTAGTAAAGTTTTCAAATAAAAAAGAGTTGTTGCATCAAAAAATAATCTCTTTAAACTTGCAACAGCTCTATTTTTTATTTTAATTTTTTATCTTATTCTTACTTTATCTCCAAATTCATTTTTTAATATCATAACCATTCTCAATGCAAAACCTATTTCATTTACTTCAAGTGTAGCAGTTTTACAATGTTTTCCCACTATATCCATAAATAATTTATTTCTTCTTTCATAAAATGCTATACTTTGAACATCATTAAATTCTATTATTTCTCTATTTATTTTCAAAATATTTTTCTTAAAATCAATTTTAACTTGTGGTATCATCAGGTAAATTCCAATGACAATAAATATTATAGCAAGAATTAATACATAAGTATCTTCATTGATGTTAGTTCCGTATCTTAAATAATAATCATTTTCATCAATAGTTATATCTTTTTTTACTCTGTTTAAAATATTTAATATAATATATATCGCTCCTGAAAAGCTAAGTAATCCTCCAATGATTGGAACAAAAAAATCATCTAATGCACTGTTTCCTGCTTTTCCTCTTCCTGTTCTATAAAATCTTATTTTACCTTTTTTATTATAACTTCCACAAATAGTATTACTATTTTCCAAAGCAGATTTTACATCTTTCATATATATTATCTTCATTCTCTGTCCTCCTAAATTTTATTTTTTTAACTTTTTTAAATAACTTCCCATTTTTATCATAGTTACTCACGGACATCTTTTATTTCTTCATAAATAAAATTTACTTCTTGGTCAAATTTTCTACAAATATTTATTTTCCATTTATGATGATACTATTTCATCTTGTTTGCTCTCTTCAAATTTTTCTTTTACCAAAAAAGATTTTAAAATAAAAATAACAATTCAATAAATTTTTTTAGAAAAAAGGCTCGGAACTTCCGAGCCTTAAAAATTTCTAACTATTTTTTGATTCTTTCAACATATTCGTCAGTTCTAGTGTCTATTTTAATCCATTCACCTTGTTCAACGAATAAAGGAACTTGTACTTCAAATCCAGTGTTTAATTTAGCTGGTTTTAATACTTTACCTGTAGTATCTCCTCTTAATCCTGGTTCTGTGTATTCGATTTGTCTTTCAACGAATGTAGGTAATTCTACTGCAACTGGAGTAGATTCGTAGTAAACAACTTCAACTTCCATTTCTTCTTCTAAGTAGTTTAAAGCATTTCCTAAATCTTCAGCTGATAATTCGATTTGATCCCAAGTTTCTGGGTTAGAGAAGATGTAGTTAGTTCCATCGTTGTAAGAATAGATACATTTAACTTTATCTAATCTGATATCGTCCATTTTTTCGTCAGCTTTTAAAACAGTATCCACGATGTTTCCAGCTATTAAGTTTTTCATTTTTAATTTCATTACCGCAGCATTTCTTCCAGATTTGTTGTACTCTGCCTTTAATACGATAAATGGATCATTTCCTATTTTGATAGTTGATCCTTGTCTTAATTCTTGAGCAAATTTCATTTTGTCCCCCTTTAAATTTCTTTTATATATTTATATAATTTTTTTGTTAAATTGCAGTTGTTTATTAAAAACTCACTGTATTCTTTGCAAACTTTATTTATAATATCAAACTTCTCAAAGAAAACTCTATAATCCTCTTTCCCTTTTTCAAAAGAATTCGAACTTCTATCATTATAATCTTCCAAAAGTTTAAAATATTTTTTTATAACTTGTCTTTCTTCATTATTTAGAGTAACACTTTCTAAAAATCTATCTAAGAAAGCTCTAAGTTTTGTCATATGAACTTTATCATCTTGAAGATATATATGCCACAAGAAAGGTTTACCTACTGTTATTGCTCTAACTATTGAGTCTTCTCCTCTCGTAAAGTTAAAATCCACAGCTGATATAATCCTATCATATTCTTCTTGTGAAAAGAATTTAGCATTATACAGATATATTTTATCATATTTCTTAAAATTTATATAGTCCCCTGATGAATTTTTTTCAAAAAATTTTTTAAAACTATTTTGAGTTTTCTCTCCCATAAGAATAAGAACTGTTTCTTTTTCTTGTTGATTTAAAGTATCCAAAAGATTTTCAAAATTTTTCTCATATGAAAATACTGTTCCGACTAGTTTTCCTTCAAAATCTATATCAGGAAAATATTCTTTTAAAACCTCACCTCTATGATTTAAACCATATTCTTTATTTTTTAAAAATTCAGAATCCATTAAGACCCCACCACTTTTTTTAGAAAACCCAGGCATATAGAAAATCTTTTTTAAAGTTTTAGAGTTTATTAAAGATTGATTCAAGTGAAAATCTTCTACCCATTTTTCTCCTGAAAGATATTCAAGATTTATCCAAAGTTTTGATTTCTCTTTTGCCTCTTCAACGTACTCGTCAAAGATATTGCAACCAAAAGCCTCAATCATTATATCAGAAACTCCAAACTGAGAAAAGTTTTTTTTGAAAAAATCTTCATATATATATGTTACTCCGTTAATATCTTGGATATTTACTTTTTCTGCCTCTTTATTTATTTTTACAAGTTCGTCAAGTTTGTTAAGAATAACTCTTATTCTTGCATCACTGTATAATATTTTCATCTCTTTGGCAAAACGGTAAACTACTCCAATATCTCCAAAGTTATCTATTACATCACAAAAAATATCTATACTATTTGGTGTCATTTTCTACCCTCTTTAAATATGATTTTCTTGCTTTTCTCATCCAATGATTTGTAAATATCATTGCTCTACCTACCGCCACCATATCCAAAAGATTATTTTCTACAAGATAGCTCACTTGTTCCTCTGTCCTTATATTTCTCACTCCAATAACAGGTATATGAAGATGTTTTTTTATCTCTACCCCCATATATATTACCCAATCAAGATTAAAATCTTTTTCTTCTGGATAATTTTCTGGAAAATTATCAATTTTGGCAGCTTGTCTAAATCTCTCTTCTGGTATTCCGCTGGAAATATGAATTAAATCTAATCCCAAACTTTCAAGATATTTTGCTATCTCAGTGCTATCCTCTATTGTTGGCTCATTTCCTCCAAGTCTGTACCCAAGAATAAAATTATCATCAAAAAGATATTTTGTTCTTTCAATCAAAGTTTTATTGAAATACATTCTTCTTTGAAAATCTCCACCATATTTATCATCTCTTGTGTTCCAAAGTCTTGAGTTAAGTTGTGATAAAAGATAAGTGTGAGCTCCGTGGATTTCTATTCCGTCAAAACCTGCTTTTTTAGCTCTTACAAAAGCCTCAACAAACTTTTCCAAAATATCATCAAGGATTTTTTCATCAACATCTTTTATATTTTTTCCAAAACCAGCATGATGGATTTGAATAAGCATAGGGATTTTATATTTTTTACCAATTTCAGCTATTTTGCTAAGTCCTTCTATAAAGGAATCGTCCCAAATACCAAGTTGATTATCTCTAAGTTTTCCGTCAGAACTTACACAGGTAGCCTCAACTATTATCATTCCTACACCATCTTGGGCGATACTTTCGTACCACTTAAGAAGTTTTTCTGTTACATAACCGTCATCTTCTATCATAGAAAATCTTACAAGAGGTGGAAGAACAACTCTATTTTTAATCTCTATATTTTTTATTTTTAAAGGTGTTAGTATATTTACCATAATTCCTCTTCAAATTTTATATTTTTCATAGGTTTATATGATACCATTATTTTTAAATATCATCAAGATTTTTTTTATTTTTGACAAAATATATTTTGTTTTTTTTATTCTTTATGTTATAATAGAGCGAATGATTAAATTTTTATTAGGAGGAAAATTATAAATGATTTCTACAAGTAATCTAACAATGAGATTTCCAGACAAGAAACTTTTTGAAGATGTTAACATAAAATTCACACCTGGAAATTGCTACGGATTAATTGGAGCTAACGGTGCTGGTAAGTCTACTTTTGTTAAAATTCTTTCTGGAGTAATCACTCCAACTGAGGGAGAAGTTATCTTAGACAAAAATAAAAGAATGGCTGTTTTATCTCAAAACCACTTTGCTTTTGAAGATTCAAAAGTTTTAGATGTTGTTCTTATGGGACATAAAAGATTATGGGATATTATAGTTGAGAAAAACGCTATCTATGCAAAAGAAGATTTTACTGAAGAAGATGGAATGAGAGCTGCTGACCTTGAGGGAGAGTTTGCAGAGTTAAATGGTTGGGACGCTGAATCAGAGGCTGCTACTTTACTTACTGGACTTGGAATAAAAGCTAATCTTCACGAATCTTATATGAGAGATTTAGAGGAGCCTTTAAAAGTAAAAGTTTTACTTGCTCAAGCATTATTTGGACACCCAGATGTATTACTTCTTGACGAGCCTACTAACGGACTTGATATTAAAGCTGTAGCTTGGTTAGAAAATTTCTTAATGGATTTAGATGATACTACTGTTATAGTTGTATCTCACGATAGACACTTCTTAAACAAAGTTTGTACTCACATTGCTGATATAGACTATGGAAAAATTAAAATGTTCGTTGGAAACTATGACTTCTGGTATGAATCAAGCCAACTTATGTTAAGTTTAATAGCTAATAAAAATAAAAAACTTGAACAAAAAAGACAAGAACTTCAAGAATTTATTGCTAGATTCTCAGCTAACGCTGCAAAATCTAAACAAGCTACTTCAAGAAAGAAACAACTTGAAAAATTACAACTTGAAGATATGCAAGTATCAAATAGAAAATATCCATTTATCGAGTTTAAACCAGATAGAGAAGCTGGAAACAATATGTTAAAAGTTGAAAATCTTTCTAAATCAATAAATGGTGTTGAAATTTTCAAAAATCTTTCTTTCACAATTAACACTGGAGATAAAGTAGTTATTATATCTGATAACGATATATTAAAAACAACTCTTTTATCAGTTTTAGCTGGAGATTTAGAACCAGATACTGGAAGTGTTACTTGGGGAGTTACAGTAACTCACGCTTATATGCCAAAAGATAACTCTGCTTTCTTCGAGGGAGTAGATTTAGATCTTGTTGAATGGTTAAGACCATATTCACCTGACCAACACGATTCTTATGTAAGAGGATTCTTAGGAAGAATGTTATTTACTGGAGAAGAATCTTTAAAGAAAGCTAAAGTTTTATCAGGGGGAGAAAAAGTAAGATGTATGTTATCAAGAATGATGATGTCTGGAGCAAACGCTTTATTATTTGATAACCCAACAGACCACTTAGATCTTGAATCAATTACATCTCTAAACAAAGCATTAATAAAATTCCCTGGAACAATAGTTTTTGCTGGACACGACCACGAATTTATTCAAACTGTTGCTAACAGAATCATAGAAATTTTACCAGATGGAACTGTAGTTGACAAACTAATGAGTTATGACGACTATATCCAAATGAAAATAGAACAAGAAGAAGCATAATTTATCTGCACCCATTCTTTAGAGAGTTGGGTGCTTTTTTTATGAAAATATTTTGTTGATTTTTTTTAATTTATATTATAAAATTTAAGAAAATGCTAAAAAGAGGAATTATGAATCAGACTATCTTAACATTATTACAATCAATAGAAAAAAACTTTGAAATCTCAGATTATGGAAAGGAATGTTGTATTATCTGTGGTACTGACAAAAATATCACAAAAGAACATCTTTTACCTAAATGGGTTTTTGAAAATGATGTAAAAAAATCTTTTTTTATATCTCCAGAGGATACTCTGTATTCTTATCGTCTTTCTTATCTTCCTTGTTGCAAGACTTGTAACTCCTCTGTTCTTGGAAATTTTGAACATCATATAAGAGAGATTTTAAAAAGAGAAAACAAAAATTTTACTATCTCTGAAAAAGAGGATATTATCTTTTGGATAAAATATTTGGATTTTAAATTTAAAATTTTTGGAGTGGAAAAAGCTTGCCATAGAAATACTAAGTCAAAATCAAATATTGGACTTTGGAATAAACCGAAAAATAATCCTAAAAATTTCTTTTATGATTTATTTGATTTGCCTGCAACTACAAATTCACTTATAATATCAGAACCTAAACAAAAAAACTTTGATTTTTTCTATTGGAAAGACCATTATTTCTCAATAACTCTTCCTCAATGTAATGTTAGCATTATTTATTTTTTTACAAATAAAATAGAAAATATTGAAGAATTTTGTAATATATTTTAAAAAAACCTGACCTACATTATGTAAGTCAGGCTATTTTTATATTATAAAGCATTTATTTCTTTAACAACTTTTTCTATTGCTTCAAAAGCATCTTCAGGAAGTCTATCTCTTCCACCTTTAAATGTTTCTCTTGATTTTACAAATTCAAGTCTATCTTTCATTCTATTTTTTAGAGCATCTAGATATTCTGGATCTTCTAAATTAGGTACAAATCCTTCCCACTCAAGAATTTCTATATCAGAGAATGGTCCCCAAGGTTTAAATTCTGCTTCTCTATCAACTATTTTTTCAAGTATTCCTAGAGTATCTTTAGGTTGAACTTTTTTACCCATAAATTCTCCAGTATTTAAAATATAACACTCAACATTTTTATCTCCAACTAATTTTTTAAATTTATTATAGTCATCTGATAATGGATGAGTTCTAAATGGGTTTGCATATGGTTCTACTACTAGAGCATTAGGGTCAACTCCATGAGCAAGTCTTTCAGCACTACTTCTCTTTGTAGCAAGTGTAGCTCCCATAACTGATGCAAGAGCTGCTCCTTTTAATTTTACTACTGGTGGAAGTGTTGGATCTTTCATCAACCAGAATATTGCATTTACTGGTTCTTCTATTTTATCTACACGGTTAGGTGACCAAAGTTTAGATTTAATAGCTCTTCCATTTCCGTTACGTATATCTTCAGTAACTATTACAACTTTTCCATTTTCATCTAAAGTTGCAGAACAGTTTTGAACTGTTAATAGATATTTATTGTCTGGACTTCCTGCTGGATAGTCATTTGTTTTATCAAAATATGTTGGCTCTAAAGCTATTGATGAACAAGTTTCTGTATTTATAATAAAAGCATCATCATGAAGAATTGTTACATCATATTTTCCATTATGTTTTGCATGAGTTAATGTAGATTTTCCTGTTCCAGATAATCCAAAGAATGATGCTACATAATTTCTTCCATCTTTTAATGTATATTTCTTTTGTCCACCATGACAAGATACATATCCTTGACGATTAGCAATAGCCCAAGCTAAAGTTAAAGTTCCTTTTTTAAATTCTCCGAAATATTTCATTCCTAAGATTGCAGCACAGTTATTTTCTGGATCAAAATATGTTAAATATTCTGGGTCAGCTGCTTCTACATATCTAGTTCCTTTCCAGAATGGATCTGAGAAAATATAGATATCAGATTCTTTTGGAAGAACTCTTGAATTTTTATACATTTTTAAATATTCTATTGATAAATATTGGAAGTTTAACATCCAAGAATACATGATATTTTCGTCTCCTTCAGGAATTAAAAGATGAGCTTTTACCATAAATTCTGGGTTAAGTCCAATGTAAACTTCTGCATGATAAAGTTTTTTGAATCTTGTATAATAAACAGCATTCATCAAAGTTTTATCAAGTCTTGCTTTATCTATATCTGGGTCTCCTACTATTCTTCTAGCAGCAGCGAAACGTCCTGTTATAGGTCCATCGTTGAATAGTAAAACTTTTGTATCTGGCTCTAATCCAAATTCTTCACCTTTATAAACAGGAATATCTGTAACTATTGTTCCCGGTGAAGCTTTAGCTAGTTTATATGCTTCTTTTACTGTTGTAACTTTTGTTACGTTGTTTCCATAAAAAGCAGCTTCAATTATAGAACGTGTTCTTGAAAATCCAGGTTTATTAGCCCCTATTTCTTCTGTTTTGTAATAAGTTTTTGTAGCCATAGTGTAACCTCCTCAACGCTTTCCATTTTTTATAAATTTAGAATAATTAATAATCGTTTTTTGATTAAAAAATAATATTTTTTATCAATAAATTTATTATAGCAAATTTCTAAATTTTGTTCTAATATTTTTTATTTATTTTTTATATACTTTGCATAAAAAATAATTATTGGTTGTGGTATATTTTTAGTCCACTCTACATTGTACCCCATAAAATAGACTTTGGCAATAGTTATTTTTATTATTTATTTGATATTCTTTAGATTTTGGTTTATAATAAAATATAAATCAGAAAGGTGAGGTATATATGAGAGAGATCCATTTTGAAGATATTTTAAAATTAAAAAACTATATTTTAATAGATGTTAGAAGTCCTAAAGAATTTAAAGAAGAACCAATCCCCGGAGCTATCAACATTCCATCTCTTCTTGATGACGAGAGAGCAGAAGTTGGTACTGCCTATGTAAGAGTTTCAAAAGAAAAAGCCAAGGAAATTGGAATTGAAAAAATTTCAAAAAGATTGCCTGTAATATTTAAAGAAATTAATGAACTTTCAAAAAAATATGATAAACTTGTATTTTATTGTGCTAGAGGCGGTATGAGAAGTACGACTTTAGAGGTGCTTTTTAATAGTCTTGGATATAAAACTTTTAAACTTCAAGGTGGATATAAAGCATATAGACAATTTATTTTAAACACTATTGAAGAGAGAAATAAAGATATAAAATATATTGTTATCCACGGAAGAACAGGAGAGGGAAAAACCAAAATTCTTGAAAAATTACAAGAAAAAGGATACTCTGTTCTTAATCTTGAAAAAATGGCTGACCACAAAGGATCTTTCTTCGGAGCTTTATGTGAAGAGAGAAAACAAAGCCAAAAAAGATTTGATGGAGAAATTTTTGACGCTGTTATAAAAAATGAAAAAAAATATTTCTTAGTTGAAAGCGAAAGTAAAAGAATTGGAGATATTTATGTTCCTGAATGTATTTATGACTCTATTATTAACGGACTTCATATTTTCGTAAGTACAACTATGGAAAATAGAGTAAAAATAATAATGGAAGATTATTCTAATGCCTCTATTGAAAGTTTAGAAGAATGTCTTTTAAAAGTAGCTAGATATATAAGTAAAGAAAGATATAAAAGATATCATGCTATGCTTATGGAGGGAAAAATCACTGAACTTAGTGAGGTTCTAATGAAAGAATATTACGACCCTCTTTATGATATTGGTATCGGAAAGCATCAATATGACTTAAATATCCATTATGAAAATATTGATGAGGCTGTTGATAAAATCATAGAATTTTTAAAAGAAAAAGGATTTGAAAAAGAATAGAAATCAAAATTATATTTTTAATTTAACCTGAATTACATTTTGTGATTCAGGTTTTTTTATTTTAAAATAAAATCTATTTACATCATATTAATAAAAATCAACTTAAAACTTTTATTTTCTCTCATAAAAAATATATTTTAAACCATATTTTGATAATTCAAATATTTGCAAATTTAATTTTATCATGATATATATAAACTATTGTACATAATATAATCTTATGAGGAGAATTTTTATGAAAAAAGAAAAAATATTATTATTTTGTTTTTTTATAGCAGCAAATTCTTTTGCTACTGATACTGTTATTGAGCTTGATAAAACAATTATTCAAGACAATTCCAATCGTAACTTTTTCACTCAACCAAAAGAGGTAAAAAATACCTATACTGTTACTCAAGAACAAATTCAAGAAAGAAACTATAAAAATGTTGAAGAAGTTCTAAAAGATTCACCAGGTGTTATTGTTAATAATACTGCTTTTGGTCCAAGAATTGATATGAGAGGAAGTGGTGAAAAGTCTTTAAGTAGAGTTAAAGTAATGGTAGATGGTGTAAGTATAAACCCTACTGAAGAAGCTATGGCAAGTCTTCCTATAAATTCCATTCCTATTGAATCTGTAAAAAAAATTGAAGTTATTCCAGGAGGAGGAGCCACTCTTTATGGAAGTGGATCTGTTGGAGGAGTTATCAACATTATTACAAATTCAAATGCTACAAAAAATAACTTTTTTATGGATTTAAAATATGGTTCTTTTGATAACAGAAACTTTGGTTTTTCAGGTGGGCAAAATATTAATGATAAACTATATGTAAATTATGGATTTAATTATATAAATAGCGAAGGATTTAGGGAAAGTGAAGAAAATCAAAGCACTGTATATTTGGGAGGTTTTGATTATAAAATAAATAATAAAAATAAAATTAGATTTCAAGCAAGACATGGAAATGAAAAACTTAACGGAACAAATGAAATTTCTAAAAAAATCCTTGAAGAAAACAGAAAAGCTGCTGGGCTTAATATGGATATAGAAACTGAAAATAATAGTTATTCCCTTGATTATGAGCATAGATATAATGATAATCTTACTCTTGCTGGAACAATTTATTATCAAGAACAAAAAAGAGATATTGCTACAGAAAGTATTGATGACATAATAATTTCAGTATCCGACAGAGAACATACTTTTAATAGATTAGACTATATTTTTAATGATGTAAAATCTATCATGGACGCAAAATTTTCTGAAAAGAAATATGGAGTTAAATTAAAATCAAATTATACTTACGATAAAGGAAACCTTATTTTAGGGTATGACTATTGCACAGCAAATAATAAAAGAAACTCTTTTGTAAAATCTGAAACTTTAAAAAATTATTATGATGGAAAAGGAAGTTACCTGCAACTTAATCCAGAAGATAGAGTGCCAGTTATAAATAATGTAGATATTGATTTAACTAAAGATTCTCATGGATTATATGCTTTTAATAAATATGATTTTAATGATAAGCTATCTTTTACAACAGGGGCAAGAGTAGAATATACATCTTATGATGGAAGTAGAAAAAATGGTCCAAACATAATGCCATTTATAGATCCAAAAATTCAAGAAATAAAGACTGATGAATCTCTTGAAAATTATGCCGGTGAAGTTGGTCTTTTATATAAATATGAAGATTCTGGAAATATATATATGAGATATGAAAGAGGATTTGTTACTCCTTTTGCTTCTCAACTTACAGATAAAATCCATGATAAAAAACTTACAAACAAGGACAACCCTAATGCCTCTCTTCCACCAGTTGTAAATGTTGCTTCTATATATGTAGCTAATGGATTAAAATCTGAAATTACCGATACTTTCGAGGTAGGAATAAGAGATTATTTTTTAAATTCTCTTGTGTCTCTTTCTTTATTCGCAACTGATACAACAGATGAAATAACTATGATTCAATCTGGTGTAACAAATCCAGCTATAAAAAGATGGCAATATAAAAATATAGGAAAAACAAGAAGAATTGGTGCTGAACTTGAAGCTGAACAAGATTTTGAAAAATTTGGATTTTCTGAATCAATCTCTTTCATCAATGCAGAAGTAACTAGGGGAGATGAAAATTATAAAATATCAAAAGGAGATAAAATACCACTTGTTCCAGAATTAAAAGCTTCTTTTGGTGTTAAATATAGAGTTAATGATAATCTTGTTTTGATGGGAAATTATACTTATACAGGAAAAAAAGAAGCGAGAGAACTTGATGAAAATGATTCTATTTTCAAATATGATATTGAAAGTTTCGGAGTTATTGATGTAGGAGCTTTATATTCTATAGATGAATATTCAAGTTTAAAAATTGGTGTAAAAAACATCGGTGGTACAAAATACAATCTTAGAGAAACTAGTCTTGAAGCTTATCCCGCTCCTGAAAGAAATTATTATCTTGAACTTAATGTTAAATTTTAAATAAAATGAAAGGAATAAAAATGAAAAATAAATTATTTTTACTAGCTTTATTAACTGTTTCAAACATATCATATGGATATAGACAAGTATCAGATACTGAGCATATCACACCTATAGAAAAAGGAGCCTATGAAGATTTATTAAGAACAATAGACGAATATAATAGGCTTAAAGGAAATAATACAAATTATTTAGGAAATAGTCACGAATTAAAAGATTCAACAAAAGGAATAGATATAGTTGCCATTGGACAATTCACAAACAATGGAAAATATATGGAAGATTTAAGTAAAAAGAAAGGATTTTATAGAACAGATAATTACCACACTGTTGCTGACTTAATTGAAAAGGGAGCTTCTTCTCTAAAAGAAGAGGGGGTTTTAGATAAACTTTCATCTGTTGAAGTAGGAGATACAAAAAGATTTTATTTTGGAAATGGAAACACTGTTGGAGATATAAAATTTACAAAAGCTGACACTTTCAAAGAAATTCTAAAAGAATCAGATAAAAATAAAAATACAAAATATCATCTTACTGGTTCTTATATGTCCATTGATTCTGAAAAAATGAATCAATTAGATATCTCAATGGACGATTATAAAAATAAATTAGAAGGAAAATCAAAAAAAGAAGTTATTGAATATTTAAAAGAAAAACTTAAGTCAGAAAAAAATATTGAAACTGTAATAAAGGATAATGAACTTTATACAAAAGATGATAAAGGAAACTATTGGAAAGTTTTATACAATTTAGAACCTGTTTCTGTATTCCAAGGAAAATGGGCTGATAAACAATTTGAAGATACAGTTTTTTCTAAAATCTTTGTATATAAAACAAGTTCTGAAAATGGAAAAAGTACTGGAGATATTTTATACACAAATAATGGAAATATTTATATAGAAGATAAATATGATTACCTCCCAAATATAAGAACTGATTTTAGTGGAGATAAAAATTTAGGAGAACTTATCGAAGATAAAGAAAATTCAACTTCCCAAACCATAAAAGATTACTATACAGATAAGAAGAATTTATCTGAAAAAGAATTTAAAGATAAATGGATAACTCCTTTTGAAAAAGGTGGAGCTTTCCACACTGCTTATACTAATATGAATACTGAATTAAAAAAAGCAAAAGAAGAACAAGTAATATGTGAAGCTGAAAAAAATAAAACCTCTGCTGAAGTTGAAAGTATAAAGAAAAAACTTCCATCAGATTTTTATAATTATACTTTTGGAACAGCTGAAGAAAAAAAAGAATATTATAATAAACAATCTGCTGAAGTAAAAAAATTAATAGATAAATATAATGTTGCAAAAGAACTCTCTGATAAAGCAAGTGATAAATATTTTGCTATATTAAATGCTATTACTACAGATATCCCTAAAAAATATGGATTTTCTAACTCTTGGAATGCCACTGATGATGAAAAAAAATGGACCGGATATTTAAAACTTATTGTAAAAGATGATTCTTTAATCTCTGAAGTAACAACAAAAAATATCGAATTTAGAGGAAATGGTAGAATAAATGGAACTGTTGATCTTGGAGAAGGATATAATAAAATCACAATTACAGAACAATTTTCAGGACAATTTGGAACAAACATAATTTTAGGTCCTGAGGCTGCTCTTAAAAATGTTGATATTGTTTATATTGGTGGAGGAACTGGTACTACTGGATCTGCTTCGATTTCAGGAAAAACATCTCTTGCTCTTGATATTGATAAAAATATAAGAAATAAAGAGGGACATTTAATTAAACATGCTCTAGCTAATTCTGATAAAGATATTATATTTTCAAGTTCAAATTCTGCAAATCCAGATTCTAGAAATAATTTCTCAATAGAGATGATGGTAAGTAGGCTTGATAAAGATGATGTTATAAATGTTGGAAGAACATTAGAATATGAAGGAAGAAATCCAGCTACAAATGGAAATCATGACCTTTCTGTTCCAGAAAATCTTAAATATGAGTTAAATCTTATTTCTGATTCTATTGCACATGAATTAGTGCCTATGAAAGAAAAAGATAAAGATGGAAATTCTTTAATGAAAGTGACACTTAAAGATTCTATAAAAATGCTAGATGATAATCAAAATATGGTTTATAAAAGTTTAAAAGATTCTGGATATCTTGGAAGTCTTCATGAAACTCTTACAACAACAAATAAAAAAACTATATTTAGTGCAATAGACGACGAAAGCGAAGAACTAAAAGAAATTAAAACAGCTCATTACATTAGAACAAAAACTCCTGAAGAGTTAATAAAAGATTTAAGTCAAACAACTCTTAATAAAGAGAAAGAGGCTAGTATAAAAACAATGATTACAAATCTACAAAATAGAGCAGAGATAAAAGATGCTCAAATAGCTTACAAACAACTAAATGAGTGGAAAAAATCAGATGTTTTAAAAAATTCTCTTTCTAGTTTAAAAAATGCTGGAATTGACAAAGCTCTAAATGACTATAAAAATTATACAGAACAAGAGAAAAAGGAAAAATATAAAGAGATTAAAGAACTATACAACAATAAAATCTCTGAACTTTATAATAAAGTAAATAGTGAAAATCAAAAACTTACATCTTCAAAAGAACTTTCTTCAGCATTAGCTAGTCTAGATTCTTGTTTTAGTTCTTGGAAAGATGAAAGCTACCTTGAAGAATCTTTAAAAAATGCTGATCAAGTTATAAAGAAAATAGAAAATCTACTAAATGATAATGAAACTTCTATTGATAAAGAACTTTCTAAAATTTTAAAATCACTAGAATATAAAACATCTGATTACACTTACGACTACAAAAAATTATATTCTGAATTATTCTATACAATGAGACAAGAAGAAGCATTAAAAGAACTTAAAACTTTATTAGATCAAGTATATGACAAAAATATCTATTCAAAAGTTAATAAAATATCAAAAGATGAAATAAATATTTTTAATTCTATTCCATTTGATATAACTTTTGATAAAACTAAAACCTCATATGTCAATGGTGGATCTATCTCCACAAGAAATGCTATGGATAACTTTAAAGGAAATATTTATAGTGAATATGGAGTTTACGAAACTAAATTAAATGAAAACACAAATATAGGACTTATTGTGGGAGGAGGAACTTCAAGCCATAAAGAGATTAAAAATGATTCCCTAGACAAAGCAACAACAGAATCAAAAATAAAAGGAACAACAGCTTATTTTGGAGGATATAATAGATTTAATTTTAAAAATAATTATGAATGGATAACAGGTGGAGGAATCCAATACGGAGAATATGATGTGGATAGAAACTTTAAAAATAACTATCAAAGTGAAACTTTCTCTGGAGAAGGAACTACAAAATCTTTTAATCTTTATTCAGGAATTATTTATAATCTAAATCTTAAAGAAAATTTAAGTGTTAAAGCTAGAGGTATTCTTTCATATACTTTTATAAATCAAGGAGATATTACAGAAGAAAATAAACCTCTTTCTTTGAATGTTAAATCTCAAAATTATAATTATTTAGACGGAGAAATTGGAGCAAATATTACAAAAACAATAATGAATACTAATTCTCAAAGTAGTATCTCTGGTGGAGTATCTTATAACTTTGCTTTGCTTTCAACTGATGATGATCTTACAGGAAGTTTTTATGGTTCAGATAAAACATTTAATATAAATAGTTTTGATTATGATCAAAATTCTTTAAAAGTATTTTTAGATTATAATGTTTATAAAGATTCTGGATTTAATTATGGTCTTGAAGGAAGTTATAAGAAAAATAAAGAAGAAAATAATATTTCTATAGGAATAAAAGCAGGATATTTCTTTTAAAAATAAAATTTGATGATCAAATATTTTTATTATTGACATTTCTTAAAAAATATTGTAATATCTTCTTATACACTGCAATTTATTTTTTAGAAGAGAGGATTAAATGAAAAATATAGGAATTTATGTTGAGCAAAATTTAGAAGAAAAATTAAAAAGTTTTTCAGAAGATAATTTTTTTGATATGAAAAAATATAAAAAAAATATTGAGTTTGACTTAATAATTATTGATATAAAAACTCAAAATATTGATAAAAAGCTATCAGAATATTATTCTTTAAATATCCCAGTTATTCTTCTTATAGGAATAGAAGACAGTGTCAATATGAGAAAATATTTTGTCAACAGAATGATAAGAGACTATGTTTTGAGAGATGATTTTGTTCAATTAAAAGAAAGTATAAATTTTCATAAAAAAACTCAACCTGAATTTAGTAATATATTTCTAAAAGATTGTTGCCGTGCTGGAATAATAAAAATAAATGACATTGAATATATTAGTTATTCCAGTGTTACAAGAGAAACAGAATTTCATTTAGTAAAAAATAAAGTTTTCTGTATAAAGAAAAAATTTTATGAAGTGGAAAAACTCCAAGAAAAAATTAAAAATTTTATAAAATTGGAAAGAGGGATTATTATTAACTCTTCTCTTGTTAATTTTATAAACTACAAAGAGGAAAAGATAATTTTTAAAACTGGAGAGGTTCTTTATCTAAATAAATTAAAATTAAAAAAACTTGAAGAACATCTAAAATACAAAGATGCTTGGAATTTTTTTCTATAATATTAAAGCTGGTGTACAATAAAATACACCAGCTATTTTTATTTTTTTAATACTTCTTCTATTACTTGTTTTATCTGTTCTTTAGTAAGTCCTCCCATAACATAACCGTAGACATTTCCCTCTTTATCTATTACAAAGCTAGTTGGAAAAGCTTGAATAAAATATTTTCTCATTACCTCTGAATTTTCATCTATCACAGTTGGAAAAGTATATCCTTTATCTTTTAAAAATTTCTTTACTTCATTTTCTTTCTCGCTATTTACCCCTAGAATTACCACATCTTTTTTATTTTCTCCATATTCTTTATAGATATTTTCTATATCGGGCATCTCTTTTTTACAAGGGGGGCACCAAGTTGCCCAAAAGTTTAGAAATATAACTTTTCCCTTATAATTTTCTAAAGAATGGACTACTCCATATTGGTCTTTTAGATTAAAATATGGTGCTTTAGCACTACTTGAAAAACTTACCAATGAAATCATTAAAAATATTATACCTATTATTTTTTTCATTTTACCTCCTTAAATTTTACATTAAATAACCTATTATTTGATTTAATCTATCACTTATTATTAAAATACCTAAGATTATAAGCAAAACTCCCATTATCTTAGTAGTATATTTTATAACTCCCATATTCTCTCTAAAAACTTTTAAAAAGTATGAACTAAATATTCCTGTAAGTAAAAAAGGAATTGTAAATCCTAAAGTATACATCGCCATCAAAGTATATCCTACTTTTATATCTTTTAAAGCTGTTATAGTAAATAAAACACTTGAAAGAGCTGGTCCAATACAAGGTGTCCAAGCAAAGCTAAAAGTAAATCCTAGTAAAAAAGCGATTATTGGATTCATAGTATCGATCTCAATAAAAAACTTTCTCTCCTTTTCAAGAGATGAAGATTTTAAAATTCCCAGTTGAAAAAATCCCAAAGCAATTATTAAAATTCCTGATATTTTACTAATTATGCTTTTATATTGTTGCAACCATATTCCAAGAGATGAAAACCCAAGACTTAGAATAAAAAAAGCAAAGGATATTCCAATTGTAAAAAATATTGTATTCACTATTATTCTCTTTCTATTTTGAAGATTTCCTCCAGACAGATAACCAACATATAGGGGGATTACTGGCAGTACACAGGGGGAGAAAAAAGAAAGAACTCCTCCCAAAAAAGTTGATAAATATATCATTTTATCCTCCTTTTTTATAATTTTATACAATCTTAGACTTAGAAAATCAAAATAATTTCTAAATTTTTATATAAAAAAAGAACTACTGCACTTTAGTTTATATTTTGTAAATTTACAGTAGTTCTTTAAATTTTTTATTTAACTAAATTATAAAGTTTTTAATATAGAATCAGCCATATTTTCTATTTCTCTTTCTGATTCTTCGTTAAGTGAAGACATAATTTTTACTTTTTCTTCTAAAACAATCATATTTTTCATTTCTTTGATTATTTTTATCATTTCGTCTCCAGCTTTACAAGCCCAAGTACCATTTTCAATAATTCCAACTATTTTATTTTGAACATTTAGAGCTTTCATATCTTCTAAATAGTTATGCATTATAGGGAAGATTCCCATATTGTATGTTGGAGATGCTAAAACTAAATGGCTATATTTGAAAGTTTCTGCTATTAAAGTTGATACATCAGTTTTTGATACATCATAAACAGCTATATTGTGTAATCCTTTTTCTTTTAATCTGTTTGCAAGTAACATTGCTCCAGCTTCTGTATTTCCATACATTGATGCGTAGCAAATTAAAACTCCGTGTTGTTCAGGTTCGTATTTACTCCATTTGTTATATTTATCTAAAAGTAAACCTAAGTTTGTTCTCCAGATTGGTCCATGTAATGGGCATATCATTTTTATATCTAATGTACTTGCTTTTTTTAGTAATGTTTGAACTTGAACTCCGAATTTACCAACAATATTTGTATAGTATTTTCTCATTTCTTCCATAAGTTCTAATTCAATATTGAAGTCATCATCAAATAATCTCCCATATAGACAACTGAAAGTTCCAAAAGCATCAGCACTGAATAAAGTATTTGTTGTTGTATCAAAACTTACTAAAGCTTCTGGCCAGTGAACCATTGGTGCTCCTACAAATACAAACTCATGTTTACCGAAAGATACTTTATCTCCTTCTTTAACAATAACCATATTATTTTCTTCAATTTTAGCTCCAAATTGTTTCATAAATACGAAAGCTTGTTTAGATGCTACTACTTTTACATTTGGATAAAGTCCTACTACTTCTCCAATCATAGCTCCGTGATCTGGCTCTACATGGTGAACTACTAAGTAATCTAATTCTTTTCCATTTAATATTGCTTTTATTTTTTCTAAAAATTCTTTTCCTTTTGATGCGTCTACTGTATCAAATAAAACGCTCTTTTCGTCTAATAAAAGATAAGAGTTGTAAGAAACACCTTTTTCAATTGGGTGTATATTTTCAAATAACTCTAAACGAATATCATCACTCCCAATATAGTATAAGTCTTCTGTAATTTTTCTTATGTTATACATTCTTCCTCCTAGATATTATATATGTTAAATTTTTTGTAACCCCTTTTATTTTGTTTCTGTGGCATTATTAACTTCTAACCCCAGTGCCACTTTCATAGCAACGATTGCTACCTCAAGTTGTTTTAAGTCTGGCTCTTTCGTTGTTAATTTTTGTAAAGCAAGACCTGGTGTTGCAAGTAATTTTATAAATAAATTATCTAAATGTTTACTAGAAAATCTTTGAAACTCGTATGAAAGTCCAGCAATCAATGGCATTAAAGCTACTCTTAACACCACTCTTAAAATTACTCTCATATATAAAGTTTCTGGTGTTGGTAGTAGATAATCTATCGAACTAAAAACAATTATCGCTATAAGCATAACTGTTAAAAGAAAACTTGTTCCACATCTTGGGTGTAGTGTTGTAAATTCTTTTGCATTTTCTGGAGTAAGTTCCTTATCATTTTCATAAGCATAGATTGTTTTATGCTCAGCTCCGTGATATTCAAAAACTCTTTTTATATCCTTTGAAAAAGAGATTGCCCAAATATATACCAAGAAAAATACAAGTCTTAAAACACCCTCTAATATATTTGTATAGGCCTTATTTCCAGCAAATAAAAAACTACTTATAAGAGATGGAAGAACTATAAAAAGTCCTATTCCAAGTCCTAAAGAAAAAACTGTAGTCATTATAGCCTCTTTATTTGTAAGTTGTTCCTCTTCATTCTCCTCACTTTCATTAACAGAAAAAGTTAACTCTTTCATTCCTATTACCAAAGAATCAAACAAAACAACAGCCCCTCTTACAAAAGGAATTTGAGATATTTTTTTTCTGTTCTCAGAGATATAAGTTTTTTTATATACTATATCTCCATTTGGTCTTCTCACTGCAGTAGCCACTAAAGAGCCATTTCTCATCATAACTCCCTCTATTACAGCTTGTCCACCTACGCTTGTACATTTTTTTTCCATATCTTCTCCTATATTTCCATTGCATCTTCAGTATTTTTTATAATAACGAAAGTCAAATCGTCAACCTGTTGATATCCTTTTCTAAAACTATTAATTTCGTCAAGGATAACATCTTTTATTTGGTCAGGTTCTTTATCTTTATTATCATAGATTACTTTTTTAAGTCTTTCTATTCCAAATAATTCTTTTTCGTGATTTTCTGTTTCTGTAATACCATCTGTATAGTAAATAACTACGTCACCTTTATCAAGTTTTACTTGTCCCTCTTTATAGTTATAACTATCTAAAAATCCTATTGCCACTCCCTTTGTTGTATGAAGTTCTATCTCGTCAGTTTTTGCTCTATACACTATAAGTGGATTGTGACCTGCATTTGAATAAGTTAAAACTTTAGTTTTATAGTTAAAGTTACTGTGTAGCATTGTTATAAACATATCTTCTGTTATATCTGGATAGATAATTTTATTAAGATTTTTTAAAGTTGCAGAGGGAGAAAGTTTTTGTATCTCCAAAGTTTTCATTATAGAACGACCTAACGCCATAAGAAAAGCTGCAGGAACTCCCTTTCCACTTACATCAGCTATTGTAATTGAGAAGTTTTCATCATCAATTTTTGAATAGTCGTAGTAATCTCCTCCAACCTCTTTGGCAGGGTCAAAATATTTTGCCACTTGTAATCCAAATATATCTGTAATTTTTTCTGGTAAGATTTTTTTTTGGATTCTTGATGCCACTTCTAATTCTTGAGATATTCTCTCTTTTACTCTTAAATCTGCATACATTTTAGCATTATTTATAGAAATCGCAACCTGTATTCCAAGAGCTGAAATAGTTTCCTCATCATTTGAAGTAAATCTATCTTTATCCTCTATTATATATATTACTCCAAACTCTTTTTCTTTTATAAGTAACGGAGAAACTATTATTATTTCATCCTCTTTTATCTTAAATTCTTTTTTTAATTCTTCATATACTCTTTTATAATCACTATATGTAAATTCTTTTAAAACACTTTCTGGAAAACTTATCTCTCCTTTAAAATGCACATCTCCCCTTGTTTTTTTATTGGTTAATTTTCCATTTTCCCAAAGGTAAAGAGATATTTTTTTTGCTCCAGTAAGCACAAAGTACGCATCTAATATTATATTTATAATATGGTCTAAATCCATAATAGATAGTACTGTTCTTGAAAGAGCATTTATATTAGAAAGACTTGTTACCTTAGCTTCTAAGCTTTGATTTGAATATTCTAATTTTTTAGATTTTTCAAGTAAAGTATTATAAGTAACTTCTAATTCTTTTCTGTACTCTCTAAGCTCTATGATAGAGTTATCCAATTCCAAATCCTGTTTTATTATTTTGTGTAGAGTTGCCATGTATTCTTCTTTTAATTCAGCAGGAATTTTTTCATAAATCTTTTTCTCTTTAAGACTTCTTAATATTTTTTCTATATTTTTTTTATTTTCTTTTTCTTGTACTTTTAAGAAAAATATAAATATTCCTACTAAAACTAATATAGTTAAATAAATTAACATTTCTTCCCCCAAACTATTTTTACTTCTAAGATATATTATACCAAAAAAATCAACTTTTGTGTTATTTTTTTAATTTTTCTAGTAATTCTATAGCTACTTTTTCAGGTAATATATTTTTTAGTTCATTTACTGTCAATTCTTTTATTTTTTTTACACTTCCATAACGCTTTAAAAGTTCAGTTTTTCTTACTTCACCGATACCTTTTATTCCGTCTAGCTCACTTGTAAGAACTCTTTTTCTTCTAAGTTTTCTATGATAAGTAACTCCAAACCTATGAGTTTCATCTCTCACTCTTATAAGAATTTTTAAAGCCTCATCAGAATGAGAAAGTCTATAAGGTTCTTCCTCTCCATACTTAAAGATTAACTCCTCTTTTTCTGCAAGACTTAGGAGATCAGCTATTCCAAACTTTCCTATTTTTTTTAAAATCTCTCCAGCTGAATTTATCTGCCCAATTCCTCCGTCTATCAAAATAATATCAGGAAACTCACTCTCTTTAAGTTTTGAATATCTTCTTTCAATAACCTCTCTCATCATTGAGAAGTCATCTGGTGTATCTTTACAAGTTATTTTAAATTTTCTATAATCTTTTTTTGAAGATCTTCCTTCAACTGACACAGCCATAGATGCTACAGGGTTAGTTCCTTGAGTATTAGAAATATCAAAACACTCAATTTTTCTTGGATAATTTTTAAGATTTAAAATTCTATAAAGTCTGTCCATTCCCTCTTCTATGACAGTTTTTTTATTATAATAATCTACCACATCTTTATTTATATTAAGATATGCCATATCTAAAAGTTTTTTTCTTCTTCCATCTATTTTAGGATAGTGAGTATAAATAACTTGACCTTTTTTTATTTTAAGCCACTCTTTTATTAACTCATTACTTTCCTCATACTCAGATTGAAAAATTATATTTTTAGGAATTGGGTGCTTTGAATAAAACTCCCTTACAACATCTTGAAAAATATCTCCGTATAGTTTATCTTTTAATTTTATAACAATGGAGGTTTTCCCTAAAATTTTTCCCTCACGCATATTAAGGACACAAAGGAAAAGTTTTTCTCCATCTATTACAAAGGCAAAAACATCCTCATCTATATCCCGTCCATACTCTGTTACTTGATTATTAACTATATCTTTTATTTCGCTTTGTTGGTTTCTGTATAAAATCGCCTCTTCAAATCTCATCTCTTCTGAGGCAAGTTTCATTTTTTTCTCAAGAAGTTTTATTACATTCTCTCCATTTCCTTTAAGAATTTTTATAGCATTATCAATATTTTCCTTATATTCTTTTTGAATATCTTTAAATTTACAAGGTCCATCACACATCTTCATATAATATTTAAGACAAGGTCTTGATGCAACTTTATCCATATCTTTGTTACAATCTCTTATTTTAAAAAGCTTAACCAATACTTTTTTTAGATTCCAAGCTCCCTGTGGATATGGTCCAAAATAATCTCCAGTTTTGATATCAAGAGCCTTTGTAGTTCTTACGATACTTATCTTTGGAAAAATCTCCTTTGAAATTTTAATATATGGATAAGTTTTTTCATCTTTAAGAAGAATATTATACTTAGGTGTATATTTTTTTATAAGGTTATTTTCTAGGACAAAGGCATCAATCTCACTATTACAAATGATAGTTTCGATATCTTCGATATTTTTTACAAGATTTTTTGTTTTTTCATCTTCATGTTCTCTAAAAAAATATGAATAAACTCTTCTCTTTAGATTTTTAGCCTTGCCTACATATATAACCTTTCCACTATTTTTCATTAAATAAACCCCAGGTAATTCTGGGATATTATATTTTTTTATGTCCAGTGTGATTTATCTCCTTCTCTATGTTTTTTCAATACTTTTATTTTTTTATTATTTCCTAAATCTTCAGCAAGTCTATTTACAAAAGCCACTGATCTATGTTGACCACCACTGCAACCAATTCCTATTGAAAGATGTTGTTTATTATCTTTTTTATAAAGTGGCAACATAAATTTTACCATATCATAGATTTTTTGATACAACTTTTCAGATTCTTCAAATCCCATTACATATTCATAAACCTCTTTATCATTTCCTGTTTTATTTTTTAATTCATCTATATAATATGGATTTGGTAAAACTCTCACATCAAATATCAAATCTTTATCAATAGGTATTCCATACTTAAATCCAAAAGATTCTATATGAACACTTATTCTTGAGGCATCACTATTATTTATTATATTTAGTATTTCCTCTCTCAATTCTTTTGCATTAGTTTCACTTGTATCTATCACATAAGTTGATTTATCTTTCATCTCAGACATAAATAACTTTTCTTTTTGGATACTTTCTAACAGAGTATTTCCTCTCACTGGGTGTCTTCTTCTTGTTAAGTTATATCTTTTTAAAAGGGCCTCATCTGATGAATCTAGATATATTATCTCAAAATCTACATTGATATCTTTTAAACAATTATATATCATAGCAAATTCTTCTGAAGTATGTATTGTTCTATTATCTATTCCTAAAGCCAATTTATCAATCTTCAAAGTTGAATCTTCTTTATTTAAGTTTTGTAATAAAAAAACTACCATCGAACATAATAAGTTATCCATAGTAACATAACCAGAATCTTCTAATATATTCAGTGCTGTGGTTTTTCCTGCTCCACTTATTCCTGTCACTATTATTATCTTCATAACTTCCTCCAACCTTATTTTGACTTTGACTAATTTTGTCATTGAATTATTATAACACTTTTAACAATAAATAAAAATCTTTTTCTTAAATAATTTTATAATAACTTTAATATTTTTAATAAGTTATTTTTCAAATCTCTCTAGTTCTTTTCTTGACACTTGGATTATGCTTTCTTTTACTTTTTCCCATTCAATAGGTATATAATCAAGTCTTTCTGTACTAACACACATACTACGACTGCTAATATCTCTATAGCTTGGATTATTATGAACATGTCCAAAAATATTTACCCAAACAGTTCTCTCATTTACAAACATAGGCTCATGACTTACTATCCAAAAATTATCTTTAACTATTGGGTGTCTGTAAATATTAATATTTTTTGAATAATCTCTCATTATCTCAAGTAAATCTTCTGTATCATGATTTCCTACCACAAGTTCTAATGTATGAAAGTTAAGTCTTCCTAAAATATTTTCTACATACTCTTTTTGATTTTCTCTAGGAAGTCTTATAAAATCCCCAGCCACTATTATATCATCATCTTTTGATACGACAGAGTTCCATTTTTCTATCATAAAACTATCCATTTCTTTTACACTTTCAAAATCTCTACCAATAGAAGTGATTATTGAGGAATCTCCAAAATGTGTATCAGCTATTATAAAAGTTTTTCTCATTCTTCCCCCTTAGAATATCTCTACCATCTCATCTTTTTTTATAATTCCTCTTCTTTCCAGACAATCATTTAAAAATATAGTTATTATAGTTTTTTGAGGATATATTTTATAAATCTTATGTTCTAAAACTTTTATTTTTGAAAAAACTTTTTCTTTTGGTAAGTTATAATAGATTTTTTCTTGCTCTCTTATAAATATTCCTACCATTTTTCTATATTCTGTAAAGAAAGGAAGATTTAATTTTTCTGCCATATCATTTAAAAGAACAGGGCTAAATTTAAAATTATTTTTTCCCATAGCCTCGTATATAATATTTGCGTCAATTCCCTCTATCGAACTTATTTTATAAGCTCTCTCCATATAATCTTTTATATCATATGCAGTTAATTTTTCTGGCATAGGTAATCTTTCAGGATATATCATAGACATTACTTCTTCTAAGTCTGGTCTTCTTCCCTCTTTATTTATTTTTTTTATTTTTTCAAAAATATCTTTTGTTAATATTCTTATTTCATATTCAAAATCTAATTCTTTTAAAAGGTCTGCTCTTGAAAGATTAAGATCAATCGATTCTTTTTTTATATTTTCTAGTGAATAACCTCCTCCAAATCCAATTCTTTCGTAAGTTAAAACACTATTTTTTACATCTCCACCGTCAATAAAAACAGTCCCACAGCTACAAGGGTGGTAATCGTGTCCACTTCTTGAAAAAATAAAATCCCCACATTTAGGGCAGATAACTCCTTTTATTATCATTTTTCCTCCAATTATAAATTAAAATATTTTTCTATATATTTTGCTACTCCCTCTTCCATATTTGGAGTTGCTCTATTTTTAACTTCTTTTTTTAGCACCTCTTGGGCATTTTCCATTGCCACTGGATAACCAACTTTTCTAAGCATTGCAAGATCATTTTCTCCATCTCCAAATGCCATAATCTCATCACAAGGGATATTTAAAAGTTTTCCAATAACTTCTACTCCCTCTCCCTTGCTACAACCCCTAGGAACAATATCCACACATTCGGGATCAGATATTGTTATCTCTACTATATCTTTATATTTATCTTTTAAAAATTTAGCAATTTTCAAAATATTTTCTGGTTCTTCCACAATAATTATTTTGCTAAGTTCTGGTACATCTTCTAATTTTTCTAAAGGACTTTCTTTAAAGTTTTTTCTTTTTATATAATTTAAATCATCTTTATCAAAATAAAAATTTTCATCATCAAAAGCACTAAAAAATAATCCTTGCTCTCTTATAGTTTTCAAAAGGTCTATACTCAAATCCTTGTTTATAGTTTTTTTATATATACAATTTCCATCTTTATCATAAATATTTGCACCATTATTGCAGATTGCATAAACTTTTCTATCTATTTTTTCAATCAAAAATTCTATCCCTTGTCTACCTCTCCCACTGGCAATGACAAATTCCACTCCACTATCTATCAATTTTCTTACTACATCTATTGTGTAATCTCCTACATTACTATGACCTTGAAGAAGTGTCCCATCTAAATCTGACACTACAATTCTCATTAAATTACCACCTCATCTTGTAATATTTCTTCACTTTGTAATTTTTCTTGTTCTATCATCATTTTTCTTACATTTTTCATCTCTTTTGTCATAACAATACTAGCTGTTATCGCGGCTATTGTATCAGATATTGGAAAACTTAAAAGAACTCCCATTACTCCCCATTTTATTGGTAAAATATATGTAAGTGGGATAGTAAGTATCGCTAGCCTTAAAGTTATAAGTTTTGTTGTAAGTTTTCCCTTTCCAACAGCTTGGAAATAATTTGAACAAGAAAGATAAATAGCTGTACTCATCATCATTCCCAAATGAATTGGAATAGCTTTTGCAGTATAATTTATAAGTTCTTCGTCATTATTTACAAAGAAACCTGCTATACTTCTTGAATTAAATCTTATAACCAAAACCAAAAATATAGATAAAAATATTGTCATTCCCATAGAATAAGCAAAAGTTTTTATAACCCGTCTATAATTTTTAGCACCCCAGTTATATGAAAGTATTGGCTGACGTCCTTGATTTAAACCAAGATAACTTGTATTTAAAAAGTTTCTAACTATTGTCATTATTCCCATACCAGCAAGAGCCAACTCTCCTCCATATTTTATAAGCCGAGTATTTATAGAATAAGCATATACTCCATTTAATGACTGATTAAAAAATCCTGATATTCCTATTGATAAAACCTCTTTTATTATTTTTATATCAAGTTTTATTTTCTCTATCTCTAATTTTAGAAGTTTACCTCTTAAAAAATAGATTACTAAAAATATTCCGGGAATTACATTGGAAATTGTTGTGGCTAGTGCTGCCCCTTTCATTCCATATCCCATTTTTACAACCCACATATAATCAAGTATCATATTTGCAACAGCTGAAGTAAAATTTGTCATCATAGAAAGCATTGGTTGACCGTCAGTCCTTAAAAAAGCACAGAGAGCTAATATAAGAATCTGAAATGTCATAGAGGGAAAAAAATATTTACAATAATCAATTACATATTGGATATTATTTTTGGTAGCTCCTAAAAATAAAACTATTGGCTCCATAAAAATAATACCAAAAATTGTAAATACAAGACCTATTATAACTAAACATAAAAAAGATGAGCCTAAAACTTTTCTAGCATTGTCAATCTCTTGACGCCCCATATATATTCCTGATAAAGCTCCACCACCTATTGCAAATAACGTCCCACAAGCATTTAAAAGCATAATAAGTGGAAAAATTGTGGCTATTGCAGCAATCCCATTTCTTCCTACTGCTTTTCCTATATAATATCTATCAGTTATGTTGTAAATTATAGTTGTAAGACTTGCTAGTGTAGCTGGAACTGAAAATTTTATTAAAAGTTTTATAATATTTCCCTGTCTAAACTCTAACTCCTGTTTTGTCATAATTCGCCCCCTACTTATGCACAAAATTTTTACTTTCACTCCTTAATATTATATCACATTATTACCCCTCTCTCAATAGAAAAGACTGGTTTCCCAGCCTTTTACTTTTTATATTTTAGTTTAATTTAGAAGTAAATCTACATTTTGAAAAATTATTAGAAAAAAAGCAAGAAGTAACATTCTTCTTGCTTTAAAAACATAATTTTTAATTTTAACTATTTTACAACTTTAGTTGCTTTTGTATATCTTCCTTCAGAACCAAATACGTCAACTATTTTAGTTTTGTAGTAAGCTTTCATTTCTTCTTTAGCTGGTCCTAAATATTTTCTTAAGTCGAATTCTCCTGGTTTTGTGAATAAAGCTTTTCTTAATCCACCAGTGAATGCTAATCTTCCGTCAGTATCAACGTTGATTTTTGCAACAGCTGATTGAGTAGCTTTTCTTAATTCAGAATCAGGGATTCCGATAGCGTCTTTTATTGTTCCACCATATTCTTTTATCATTTCAACATATTGTCCTGGAACTGCTGAAGATCCGTGTAATACGATAGGGAATCCTGGAATTCTTCTTTCGATTTCAGCTAATATATCTAGTCTTAATTTAGGGTCATCTCCTGGTTTGAATTTGTGAGCTCCGTGAGAAGTTCCGATAGCGATTGCTAAAGAGTCAACTCCTGAACCTTTTACGAATGCTTCAACTTCATCAGGGTTAGTGTAGATATGATCGTCAGCTTTAACATCATCTTCGATTCCTGCTAAAACTCCTAATTCAGCTTCAACAGTAACGTCGAATTGGTGAGCATAGTCAACAACTTTTTTAGCTTCTGCTACGTTTTCATCAAATGGGAAGTGAGATCCATCGATCATAACAGAAGAGAATCCTGCATCTATACATTTTTTAGCTACTTCAAAGCTTGGTCCATGGTCTAAGTGTAAAGCTACTGGTATATCTGAACCTGCAAGTCTTGCATAGTCAACAGCTGCTTTAGCTAACATTGGAACCATATATGAACCCATATATTCCATAGCACCTTTTGAACATTGTAATATAACTGGAGAACCCATTTCAGCACAAGCTTCTACTATTGCCATAACTTGTTCCATGTTGTTGAAGTTAAATGCTGGAACTGCGTATCCCTCTTCGTTTGCTTTTCTAAACATCTCTCTTGTGTTAGAAAGACCTAAGTCTTTATAATTATAAGACATTTTTATTCCTCCTTCATAGTTTTATTATTTATTCAATTCTATCAAATATAAATCATAAAAGCAATATTAAATATCATCTAATTTTATAGATGTCAAAATATGCCTTAAAAATGATTTAATTTTTAACCTTTTTTTAAATAATACAAATACCTCTGGTACAAGTTCGACCACATTTTCTATTACTTTTTTATATCTTCCAAATTTATTAAATAATACACTATCTCCTTTTATTAACCATGACACCATAATGAAATTCATTACCCTTACAAAGTTAGACAAAAAATTTATTAAAGCCTCTTTGGTTAAATATACTCCAAAAATTTTTAATATGACTTCTCCCTCTTGACCTGAAAAAACATACATAAAAAATGTCAGAAAGTATATATATATTAGGATTTTTAGTTTTTTTATATTCTTTAAAAGATTTTTATTTAGAAATATATTAAGAGTAATCAATAAAATAAAAATTGCTCCTAATACTTTTAAATTACTATTTATTATATTTACAATTAGTAACAGTAACGAGATACTATTTAACAACTGTTATTCCTTTCATATAAGGAACTAGTGCTTCTGGAATTAAGAATGATCCATCTTCTTGTTGGTAGTTTTCCATTATAGCCACTAATGTTCTTCCTACTGCAAGTCCAGATCCATTTAATGTATGAACAAATTCACTTTTGTTGCTCCCATTTGGTCTGTATTTAAGTCCCATTCTTCTAGCTTGGAAATCTTCACAGTTTGAACAAGAAGAAATTTCTCTATATTTATTTTGAGATGGTAACCATACTTCTAAGTCATAAGTTTTTGCAGCACTGAATCCGATATCTCCTGTGCAAAGAGAGATTACTCTATATGGTAATCCTAATCTTTGTAATATTTCTTCAGCATTTACAACCATTTTTTCTAATTCATCATAAGATGTTTCTGGAGTAGCAAGTTTTACCATTTCTACTTTGTTAAATTGGTGAACTCTTATTATTCCTTTAACGTCTTTACCATAAGATCCAGCTTCTTTTCTGAAACAAGGTGAGTAAGCTGTATAATATTTAGGTAGATCTTTTTCATCTAAGATTTCTTTTCTATGGATATTTGTCATAGTGATTTCAGAAGTTGAGATTAAGAACATATCATTGTCTGTTCTATACATATCTTCTTCAAATTTTGGTAGTTGTCCAGTTCCTTCACAGATTTCTCTGTTTACTAAGAATGGAGTGATGTGTTCAGTATATCCTTGTTCATCAACGTGCATATCAAGCATAAAGTTGATTAGAGCTCTTTCAAGTCTTGCTCCTAGACCTCTGTATAATACAAATCTTGATCCAGATAATTTAGACCCTCTTTCAAAGTCTAATACTCCTAATTTTTCTCCAATTTCCCAGTGAGGTTTTGGTTCAAAAGTAAATTCTCTTGGAGTTCCCCATCTTCTGATTTCAACGTTTTCATCTTCATCTTTACCGATTGGAGTTGTTTCGTGATATTTGTTAGGAATTGTCATTTGGATATATTTTATTTTTTCATCAACAGCTGCTAATTTTTCATCTAACTCTTTTATTTTAGCTGAAACTTCTCCCATTTCTTTTATAAGAGCAGTAGCGTCTTCTTTAGCTTTTTTAAGTCTTGCAATTTCTTGAGATTCAGTATTTCTTTTATTTTTTAGAGCCTCTACTTCTGATAATATAACTCTTCTTTCCTCATCTAATTTTGCAAACTCATCTAGTGTTAAATCACTATTTCTATTTTTTAACATTTCTTCGATAAGTTCTTTGTTTTCACGCATAAATTTTAAATCTAGCATTTTATTTCCTCCCTTAATACTCATCTTTATATAAAATTATTTTTCTACACAAAATCTTTTTATAGCCACATCTTTTATAGCCACTTCACATATATTTAAAAGAGAATTTGGCGACATATTTTCTATTATTAGATTTATCATATCCCCTTTTCTCTCAAAGAATTTTATTCTTGGTTTTAAATTTTTAGTTTCTACTTTTCCTTTTTTCTCTTTAATAAGTAAAATCTCATCTTGAGATAATAGATTGTATAATTTTTCTAAGGAGGAGGGATCTCCTGTTATCTCATACCTCATCTCTTTGTACTCATCAGCAATGGAAGTTTTTCCATCAATGTCTATTACCTTTGTAAACTCAAATCCTAAGACACTTTTACTATTAAGCCTTTTCATAAGCTCATCATTAGTCATATCTTCTCTAAGTTCTATATCCATTGGTTCATTAAAAGCCTCTGTTCCTAAAGATATAGGGTTTCCTAAAGATATTTTTGGTCTTGGGTGAAATCCTTGAGAATACTTTATAGGTACTCCGCTTCTTCTAAGAAGTCTATCCATTACCCTTAAGAGATCTAGATGAGAAATATATTTCATATCATCATACTTATTAAAAAATAATCTCTTTTTCATAATTCCTCTCTCTTTATCTATATTCTTGATTTGTATATTGTACCACGAAATGAAAATTTATTAAATACTTATGTACAATTTTTTTTATTTTTCTAAAAATTCAAAGGAAAATATTTTTTATTTTTTCATAAAAAAATACCCCTTATTAAAAAATAAAGGGTAAAATTTTTATTATTTATTTAGTTTTTCTAATTCTTTTTCCAAAGTTTTTACTCTCTTTAGAAGTTCTGGAAGTTTCTTTAGACTAGCTTTTACTTTCATATCGTCTTTTAATGGAAGTAATGGATATCCACCTAAAACTTGGTTTTCCTCTAAGATATTTCCTGTAATTCCCCCTTTAGCTGCCACAGTAGTTCCACTAGCTATCTTAACATGTCCACCTACTCCTACTTGTCCACCAAAAGTAACATTATCTCCTATCTCTGTACTTCCCGCTATTCCAGCTTGAGAGGCAGCCAAGAAGTTTTTACCAATTATAACATTATGTGCCACTTGAATTAAGTTATCAAGTTTTGAATATTGTTTTATAACAGTATCTCCGATTGCTCCTCTATCAACAGTTGTATTTGCTCCAATCTCTACATCGTCTTCTATTATAACTTTTCCGATTTGCTCAATTTTGATATTATTTCCATTCACTTTAACGAAACCATATCCGTCTCCACCAATAACAACTCCCGGTTGAAGAATTACTCTATCCCCTATCTCACAAAACTCTCTTATAGTTACATTTGGATAGATTATACAATCTTTTCCGATTTTTACTCCTTCACAGATTGTTACATTTGGATAAATTTTTGTATTATCTCCAATCTCTGTATCATGACCGATATAAACATGAGGTGCTACCTCTACATTATTTCCAAGTTTTGCAGAATCCTCAATAGGTTTTTCCATTTTTTTAGTTTCTCTTTTAAAGAATTTTAAAAGAAGTGGCATTAATTTTCTTGGATCTTGTGTAGCTAATAAGTAAGTTTTTCCAAGCTCTGGCAACTCTATATTAGGTACTATTACAACCTTAGCCTTTGTTTCATTTAGTTTGTGTAAAAATTTTTCATCGCTAGCAAATGTTAACTCATCTTCTTTTGCTTGAAAAAAAGGGGCAAGACCTTTTACACAAAGGTTTTTGTCCCCTTTAATCTCACAACCAAGAAGATTAGCAACATCTAATATTTTATATTCCATTGCTAACCTCCCTTTTTATTATTTAGATTTTTCCATTTCAGCTAAAACTTTTGATGTCATATCTACTCCACCAAATTTTACAGCTCCAGCTTCTAATATGTAGTCAGCTTTTTCAGCTTTAGCCACTTTATCAATAGCTTTTTCCATAGTTTTTTCTATTTCAGCTACTCTTGTTGCTCTTTCTTTGTTAAGTTTTATTTGAGAATCTTTAACAAATTTTTCTAGCATTTTTATTTTATCTTCAAAAGCTTTTTTATCTTTATCAGTTACTTTAGAACCTTTAGCTTTTAATTCTAACTCCATTTTTTGAAGTTCTACTTGTTTTTGTTTTAAAGTATTGTCTAAAGATGAAGTTTGTTTTTTTAGATTTTCTTCCATAGCTTTTGTTTTAGAATATTTGAAGAATAGTTCTTGTGTATTAACTACTCCTATTTTTAATGCTAAAGCTTGTGTTGACATAGCTACCGCTAATGCTACTAATGCTATCTTTTTCACGTTAAAACCTCCATTTTTTTATTTAGGCTAGAATGATTGTCCCATATTGAAATAGAATTCCATTCCAGATCTTCTATCGCTACCTATTGGCCATCCAAAGTCAAATCTTAATGGTCCCATAGGAGTGTTTATTCTAAGTCCTACCCCTGCTGACATAGCAAAGTCATCTGGGAATTTTTCATCATAAGATACACTGTTTGGATCATCTGGATTTCCCATATATCCTTGGTCAATACCTTTATAGTTCCAAGCTCTTCCGATATCGAAGAATACTACTCCACCTAATACATCGTTAAATCTTGTTCTATTTTCAATATTGATTACAGCTTTTTGAGTACCTTTGAAATCTCCTCCATCAAATCCTCTAAGAGTTGATCCTCCACCTACCCAGTATCTTTGAGATTCTTTAGTTCCATCAGTTTGAATTCCTAAAACCAATCTATATGCAAAAGTATTATCTTTTGTAAATCCTCTATGATATTTTCTAGCCTCGAAAGTTGTATTTGCAAAATAGTCAGCTTCCTCACCAGTTGCGTATCCTAATTCTACACCAAACTTGAAGAATTCTCCTTTTGTAGGATCGAAACGGCTATTTCTTGTGTCGTAAGATATTGATGGTGTTAAACTATAAACCCAATATTTATCATCATAATAATCTTTTTTCTCTCTATCATTTAATTCAGAGAAATCTAATGGATTAGTTTCTACATATTCAACTTTTCCAGATAGATTAAGTCTTACATATTTAGAAAGTCCTTTTCCTACATTTACTCTAAATCCTGAAGTTTCTATTTTGTTGAAAGCACGGCTATCGTCGTTTTCATATTCGTTTCTATATAAGCTCCAACCCCAAGAAATTCTATCTGTATCTTTTATCCAAGGATCTGAGAAGTTTATTGAGAAACTTGTATAGTCTTCATCAGATTTTTCAAAGTTTAGAGATAAGTCTTGTCCTCTTCCTTTCCAGTTTGTTTCTTCTAATGATAACATTCCTAAAAGTCCAAGTTCTGATCCATAAGATACAGCTCCTTGTATTCTTGCTGTTCTGTCTTCTTCTATTAATAATACAACAGTTTGTCCGTCTGGGTCTCCAATTATATCTCTTGTTTCATATTTAACATTTTTAATATATCCAAGTCTCATTAAATTTTTAACTGTTTCATTATACTCATTGATATTGAATATAGTATCTTCGTGAAGTTCAACCTCTCTATCTATTACATATTCTTTTGTTTTTAATAGATTATCAGTTGGTTGTCTTCTTTCTCCTCTTTGTTTTGTTACCATTTTTTTATATTCAATATTTCTAGTGATTCCTTCACTTAAGAATATTTCTACTTCAAAAGAGTTATTTAAAGTAACATCTAAAATTCTTGCTAAAACGTAACCATCATCATTATATTTTTTTAACAATGCAGCTCCATCAGCTCTTAAATTATTAGCGTTTAAAACTTGATTTGGTTTAGTTTTAAAGTCTAACATTAATTCTTCAGTAGAATAGATTGTATTTCCTATGATATTAACTCCTGTGATAACAGGATTTTCAACAACATAGTATTCTACTACTACTCCATTCCCTTGTTTTTTGATATCTGGTATTACTTGTCTGAATAGTCCTGATTTTCTTAGGTTTTCATAACCTTCAGCTATTCTTTTTTTAGAGTAATATCCTCCAACTTTTACTGGAATATCTTTCATAATCTCTTTTTTAGTAAGATTTGTATTTCCATATATTCTTACGTCTTTTATAACGATACTTTTATCTACAATATCTCTTTCAGACATAGGAATAATTCCTTGTTGTGTTAATAATTCTTTTGCGTTAGGCTTTTCTTGAATTTTAACAACTATATTTATTCCACCTTCAGAATATTCTGGATATAGTGCTACTTGTTCCACGTAATCTAATTCTTTTATTTTTTTGTAGTCACTTATCATATTTTCTGTTGAAAAGTTATCTCCAACTTTTTCAGTCATCATATTTACGATAGTGGCTTCGGGAACTTCAACTAGGTTTCTAGTTATTATCTCCTGAATTTTATAATTTGTTTTTTGCTCAGTGTTACCATAAGCAACTAGCATAAAAATAAAGCTCAGTAAGATCATTAATCGCTTTCTCATCTTTACCCCCATTTGTTAAAAATCAAATTTTTTCTCAAATTTGAATTCTATATAGTGATTTTTGTCTTTTTTAAACATATCTATATCCTTTCTAAGTTTTTGAACACCTCCTCCAAATGACAAGTTTTTATTTATTTTTTGATAAATACCCAAATCATATTCTATCCAATTTTTCATGCTTAAATTAGAGTTTGTCACATCTGTGGTATCTACAAAATTAAATCTAGCTTTCCAAAATAATTTATCCTTGTATATAGGATTTTCAGCTTCTACATAAGCTCCAAATGACATTGTTGATTCTTCTTCCTCATTCTTTTTACTTTTTTCATGAGTAATTATACTAGAAGACACTCTTAAATCTGATAGACCAAACATAGTTTTTACAACATCTACTATTGGACTAACCACTATATCAGAAATTTGTCCCCCAACTAATTCTGTTATAAAAGCAACTGTATTTTCATTTGTACCATCACTGTTTTCTCCGTCTGAGAATAATATATCATTTACTCCACTAACAGAAACTTCATTTTCACTTTTTACATACATATCCAATTTTCTAGCTGGACCCATAAGTGAAATCTCATAAATTTTAGAGTTCATATTAGTTTTTGTAATAAATATAATCTCTGGATTAGCTTTTAAAATAGTTTGATTTTTATCATTGAATAAAGCTGCTGCCCTATCTACATAAAACTTCTTATTATTAAAACTAAACTCTCCTTCTTTGATGCTACTTTCACCTAAAAAGTTTAAATTTTCTAAACTTCCTGATAAAATTCCTGAACTATGAATCTCTCCCTTGACATCTGTTATATATCCTGCAATATTTTTTATGTCAACTTTTATTCCATTTTCATTGTTAATTCTAATATTTACCTTAATATCAGAATCTTTCATTCTAGAGTTTTCCACAGGAATATCAAGATTTTTAATTACAGGACCTTTGTCTAGCTCTTTTTTCTTTAAGAATTCTTTTATTGTATTTATAATTCCAAAATCCTTACTAGTTATATTTGATATTTTTCCATTGTTTATATTTACTGTTCCATATAGTCTGTCCCGATTAAATCTTAGTCTTGTACTAAAATTAATCTTTACAAGATCTTTATATAGATAATCAATATTTTTTCCCTCTAGAGTTAAATTATAACTTAATTTTTCAAAAGAATCAACCATAAAGTCATCTAAATCATTGTTATATCTAACCTCTCCTAAAAGTTTTAATCTTCCATTATTGATATTTCCATCTAAAGTATCAATTTTTATTTTAGATTTATCAACAGCCATCTTACCATTTATATTTTTTAAATATAGGTTAAATTTTGGAAAATCTCCACTTAAATTATCTACTAATAAATTTCCTTGTGGGATATTATCCACAAGTTCTAAATTTACCCTTGCTCTTCCACCTAAATTTTTAATTCCATATTTGTAAAGTACATCATTTAAATTTTCAAATTTCTCAATTGATGACTCAAGCTTAATATTTGCTAGATTTTTTTCTATATTGTAGTTTCCTAAAATTTTAAATCTATTTTTTCCATTTTTCAAATCAAAATTTTCAATAAATATATTTTTCTTATCTCCATAGACTGCAAAAGTTCCACTTCCTACAATTCTATTTTGATAGTAGATCTTACTATCACTTGAAGAAAAATTATATTTTATCTCATCAAGAGTTCCATTAAGCTTTCCACCAAGAGCTACATTTCCATCTAACTCATCATCTAAAATTTCAAAATCTTTTAATCTTATATTTTGATTAGGTAACTCAAAATCTAGATATTTCTTTCTAAAATCTATTTTTCCATTTACTTTAACTATCTTTCTTTTATCCCTTGTCAGAAAACTTATATTTTTAAAGTCTACTCCCTCGTTAGTATAGTTTCCATCTAAAACAATCTTAGGAAGATATTTATCTCCAGCCTTAAGACCTATGATTTCTCCATCAAATTTTCCTTTGACTCTATCTCTTACTATCTCTCCTGTACTTTCTCCTGTGATTTTAAGTTTTGTTTTAGGGATAACATTTATTATCTCATTTTCATTTATTTTAAATCTATACTTTCCTTTTTCATCTTTTACAGAATACCTAAAATCTAAAATATTTTTTCCAATAAGAAATTCTTTTGAATAAAGTTCCCTATTAGCATATTTTATCTCTCCAAAGAAATCTATTTTTTTATCTTCTCCGAAATTGATATGAGCATCTTTTACAAAGAAATCTCCTTTTAAACGTTCTATTCCCTCTCTTATACTTCCAAGGATTTTTCCCTCTGCATTTGTTATCTCATAATCTAGTTTATCTATTGGGAAAACCTCTTCAGTTATCTCATTAAATTTTACATTAAAGTTTAAAAATTGAGTTTTTAGATTAAGATTACCAAAAAGACTCATATATCTATTTGAAAAATCCAGCACCTCTAGTCTATGATTATGATATCTTACTGCTGTTTTTATACCTTTTATTCTCTCTGTATTGGTTGTAAGTTTTCCAATCTCTCCATCAAAAGATATATCCATTACCCTATTAGGATTTTTATTATTTATGTCTACTACTCCATAAATTCTTCTGAGAGCTATATTATTTTTTCTTTCATAGATAGTACCTTTTTCAACAAAACATTGTCCTTGGAAAACTTTAGCAAGACTTTCTATCTTTCCTTTGTAGTTCCCTGCAATAGTTCCCTTTTCATCAGCTAGTTTTATATTTTTTAAATCAAAATCTATCCAATAATCAAAGGTATCAAGATATAACTCAGCCTTTACTTCTCCCTGAGATTTTTTATTATTTTCTCCTATTGTAGATTTTACAAATAATACTCTCTCTTTAGGCTCTAATATTGTTTTAAACTCATATCCATTAATATATGTCAGTATTGTTCCCTTTATCTCTTCAACATATTTTTTATCAAAATTATATTTAGAATAAAAAGAATTTCCTTGTTTTAACACAAGCTCCTTAGTATCAAAAGTATAATCTCCATTTATATCTAAAATTCTTGATTTTACATCAAATAAAAATTTCTCTTTTAATATTTCAAAGTCAAAATTAATTTTAAAATCTGAAAATAGATTTTTTTCATTTCCTAAAATATCAAGTTCTGTTTCACCTTTTCCATCTTTTAATTTTAAATTTCCTATAATTTCTCTTTCGGTAGCCTTATTCTTTACAAATATTTTAGAGTAGACATCTTGTAAGTAAAAAGTATCGTCTTCATATATAAATTTTCCAAGTATATCTTTAAAATAAAATTCTCCTAATCTGTCCCCATTTTGACTTGCAAAGTCCACCTCTGCTCTAAGTTTATCTTTATAGAAAAGTTCTACATTTGCCTTTTCAAGTTTCATATTAGGAAAACCTAGATTTAAAGTTTTTAAATATTTATATTTTTCAGCGTCACTATAAAGGACATTTTTTTGATAAAATCCTACTTTTACACCATTTTCTTTAGAGTAGTCCAAAGTAAATTTTCCCGGATAATCTCCAAGTTTATATTTTCCTCTGATATCAATATTTTGTCCTGAAAAGTTTACATTAAGATTTACATTTTTAATAGGCATATCTAAGTCTAAATATCTTGCACTACCGTTTCTTAAAGTCCCATCTCCAAAGAAACCATCTTTGCTTATTTTTAAACTTATATTTACATCTCCAGTAACATCTTTTATTGTACTTTTACTATCATAAGCATATTGAAATAGTTTATCATCAAATTTTACATCTTTTGCTTTTATAGTAAATTCATTTTTATTTTTAGAATTATCAAATTTTATAAAGATATTTTCTTTATTATCCTCTGCTCCAATACCACTAAACTCTAAATCAGTTCTATACCCCTCTAAAAATTTTACATATCCATTTACCTTATCTAGTTTTTTTACAATTTGCTCTGTATAAGTTTCATCGTAATAAACTAAATTTCCATCATAGACATTAATATTTTCAAGAATTGGTTTAGCTGTTGATACTTTTTCCTCTTTTGGTTTTGATGGCTTTGGTTTGTTAGCCTTTGCCTTTCCACCAATAAAAATATCTACTATATTATAACTTGAATCATCTCTTACAAAATTAACATCTGGATTATAGATATTGATGTTGTTTATTTTCCAATTGTCGTATAAAATATCTGCTGTTGGAATTTCTGCTATCAAATATTTATTTTTTCCATAAAGTTTTGCATTTTTAAGAACTATTTTCCCCTTAGTCTTATTGCTCCCCTTTTCAAAAAATACTTTTTCTGCACGAAGTCCCCCTTTAGTAAATAATGAAAATCCTATACTTACCAAAGTTTCTAATCTATATATGGCTAAATAAACTACCAATATAATTAAAAAAAGAGGTAGACTTATACAAAATATTTTTTTATATTTTAGTAAAATATCTTTCATATTCATTCTCCTCTTCTATTTATATTTTTATAAAGGTTTTTTTGCTGGAACACCATTAGCTCTAGGATATTTTTTATCTGTTTTCGCAAACTTTCTAATATCTATTATCAGTCTTTTATCCTTTGCAAATGGTAACTCCTCAGTATAAATTTTTTCAATTTTGCTCTTTAATACTTTTAAAGCGTTCTCTCCATCTTTTTCTTCGTTAGTTCCTTCCATTTTTTGTGGTAGGAATCTTCCATCAACTTTTAAAAATGGTATTACGTATTCAAGTATTATATTTAGTTTAGATACTCCTCTACATAAACCTATATCATAAGTTTCTCTATTTTTATCATTGATAAACTCCTCAGCACGAGTATTTATCGCCTCAACATTTTTTAACTGAAGTTTTTCTATAACCTGTTTAAGAAAATTTATTTTTTTCCCAACAGAATCTATAAGAGTAAAATTAATACTAGGATTACATATAGCTAATACCATTCCTGGAAAACCTGCTCCAGTACCTATATCTATAGCTTTTCCTTCAGTAATTCCAAGATATTTCATTACCAAAAGAGAGTCTATAAAATGTTTCTCTATTATTCCCTCTTCATCTCTTATAGCTGTTAAATTTGTATGAGAGTTATACTCTATCAAAAGTTTTAGATATTCCATAAGTTTATCTATTTTATCTTCTGAAATATCCAAACCTATCTCATTTATACCTTTTTTTAAATAATCTTTCATTAATTTTTTCCCCTCATTTTTAGATAAATTAATAAAACTTGAATATCAGCTGGAGAAACTCCAGATATTCTTGATGCTTGTCCTATATTAAGAGGTCTTACTGATTTTAATTTTTCCTTAGCCTCTCTAGGTATATTTTCTAATGAATCATAATCTATATTTTCAGGTATTTTTTTATCTTCAAGACTTTTATGTTTTTCAATTGATTTCATAGATCTTTCGATATATCCTGAATATTTTACTTGAATTTCTATTTGATATTCAATATCTTCTATATAGTCTTCCAAAGAAAACTCATCAATAAGTTCTGATACATATTTTATATCTTTATAAGTTACCTCTGGTCTTCTTAAAAATTCAAATAGTGATATTCCGTTGCTTACTGGAGTTTCATTATATTTTTCAAGAACTTCATTAACTCTTGGATTTGAACTTCCTACATATTGTTTTTTTAGTTTTTCTATAACTTCTGCTACAACTTTTTCTTTGTATAGAACTTTTTCATATTCCTCTTTAGATACAAGTCCTACTTCATAACCTATTTTTGAAAGTCTTAAGTCAGCATTATCTTCTCTTAGGATAAGTCTATACTCACTTCTTGCTGTAAACATTCTGTAAGGTTCGTTAGTTCCTTTTGAAACTATATCATCTATTAAAGTTCCAATATATGAGTCAGCTCTATCTAATACAATCGGATCTTTTCCTTGAATTTTTCTAGCTGCGTTTATTCCAGCCATTATCCCTTGAGCTGCTGCCTCTTCATATCCTGAAGTTCCATTAATTTGTCCAGCAGTATAAAGATTTTTTATATTTTTATTTTCAAGAGAGTAAGTTAATTCCTCAGTTTGAACATAATCATACTCGATAGCATAAGCATATCTCATAATTTTTGCATTTTCTAATCCCTCAATAGAGTGTAATATCTCATATTGAACATCAGCAGGTAAAGAGTTAGATAAACCTGCTACATAGATTTCATTTGTATCATATCCCTCTTTTTCTAAGAATATATGATGTTGTTTCTTATCTGGGTATTTAAAGATTTTATCTTCTATAGATGGGCAATAACGAGGACCTGTTCCCACTATTGTTCCATTATATAAAGGTGATTTATCTTTATTATTTTTTATTATTTCATGAACTTTTTCATTTGTATGAAGAAGATGACAAGGGATTTGTTTTCTCTTTGCTAATTCTTCATAAGATGATGAATTTGAAAATCTAAGTGGAGCTGTATCTCCTGGTTGTTCTTCCATATGAGAAAAATCTATTGTTCTTTCATCTATTCTTGCAGGAGTTCCTGTCTTAAATCTTCCAAGTTTTATTCCAAGTTTTTCTAAACATACTGGTAAATCTTCTGAAGAAAGTTCTCCAAGTCTTCCTCCTTCAAAATGACTTTGTCCAATATGGATAAGTCCTCTCATAAAAGTTCCAGTGGCTATAATTATAGCTTTTGCTCTATATTCTACGCCCTCTCTTGTTTTTACTCCGATTGCTTTTCCATCTTCAACTATAATATCAACTACCATACCTTGAATAACATCTAAGTTTTCAGTGTTTTCCAAAGTTTTTTTCATTTGAAGAGAGTATTGAGCTTTATCAGCTTGAGCTCTAAGAGATCTTACTGCTGGTCCCTTTTTAGTATTTAATACTCTTATTTGGATAAAAGTTTTGTCTATATTTTTTGCTATTTCTCCACCAAGGGCATCTATCTCTCTAACTAAATGAGATTTAGCTGGTCCACCTAATGACGGATTACAAGACATATAACCTATTTTATCTAAACTTATTGTAAATATAGCTGTCTTTAGTCCCATTCTAGCTGTGGCTAATGCTGCTTCACAACCAGCGTGACCTGCACCAACTACTATTACATCAAATTCTAACATCTAGTTTTCCTCCCGATAATTATTAATCCTCTTTAAATTCTTTTTTTAATATATTACTCATTTGATTAGCTGTTTTGGCATCAGTAATAACTATCAGTATATCATCTTTTTCTATTACTGTTGTGGCTCTTGGATTTGCCAAAAATCTTCCATCTGGTTTTTTAATACCAACAACATTTATATTATAATATTTTCTTATTTCTGCTTCTATAAAGTTTTTATCCCAAAACTCATATGGAGCTTTTATTTCAGCTAATAAAAAGTCTTGTGAAAATCTTAGGTGTTCTATCATATTAGGTTCCATTGCCATAAGAGCTGTTCTTTTTCCCATATACTCTTCTGGATAGATCACTTGATCTACACCTATTTTCTCTAAAAGTTTTCTATGTTTTGTATTTCCTGCTTTCACTATTATTTTTTTTGCTCCAAGTTCTCTTAAGTTAAGTGTAATAAGCATACTTGGTTCAACAGCTCCAATACATACAAATACAATATCAAAAGCTTGAATATCCAATCTTTTTAGTTGTATCTCATCAGTAGCATCTAAAGAGAAAGCATTCTCTAAATGTTCACTATTTATAATCTCTTGAACTATATTTTCATCTGCGTCTATTCCTATAACTTCTTCTCCAGCTTCATATAAAGTCTTAGCTACATTAGTTCCAAAACTACCCAGTCCTATTACTAAATATTGTTTCATTATATTTCTCCTTATATCCTATCCTACTATTATATTTTCCTTTGGGAAAGTTATTTTTTCTACTTTTTTAACTCCTCCGAAAGCAATTGCAAGAGTCATTGGACCTAATCTTCCTAAAAACATTGTGCATATTATTAAAATTTTTGATATCACACTTAGCTCTGGAGTTATTCCAACACTTAATCCAACTGTTCCAAAAGCTGAAACGACTTCAAATATAACCGCTTCTGAAGAAAAATTTTCAACTGCCAACATTATCATAATTACAGTAGCTATATACATAATTGATATAATAAGTATGGCAATAGCTTTGTTCATTACTTCCCAATCTATTCTTCTATTAAATAGTGTTGTATGTTGTCTATTTTTTACTATAGAAATAACATAAACTATCAAAACACCAACTGTAGTTGTTTTGATACCTCCACCAGTTGACCCCGGTGATGCTCCTATAAACATCAAGATACAGAATAAAAATATTGATGATGATCTTAAATTTCCCATAGGCACAGTATTAAATCCTGCTGTTCTTGTTGTTACACTTTGGAAAAATGATGCCATAATTTTTTCAGGTAAGCTCATATCTCCAATAGTTCCATTATTTGTATACTCAAGCACAAAAAATAAAATCATTCCTGCAATAGTTAGGAAACAAGACATCATAATTGCAACTTTTGCTGTAAGATTTAATTTATACTTTTTAGTTCTAACTGATTTTATTATACTATCAATTACTCCAAATCCTATACCACCTAAAATTATTAGATAAGCAATAGTAAAGTTTACTATAATAGAGTCTGAATATCCCTCTAATCCTGTTGTAAATAAACTAAATCCTGCATTACAAAAGGCCGAAACACTGTGGAAAATTCCAAAATATACTGCCTTAAGAAATGGCATCTCTTTTAGGAATTTTATTGTTAAAAAAATTGAACCTATTCCTTCGATAGTTACAACAGTTAGAATAACTTTCTTTAAAAATTTAAGTATTCCACCTGTGTCTTCTACGTTTCTTTCCTCTTTTAAAAGCTCTTTTTCCTCATAGGTGATTTTCTTTTTTATCAAAAGAAATATAAGAGAAGAGAAAGTCATTATTCCAAGTCCTCCAAGCTGAATAAATATCATCAAGAAAACTTGTCCAACTGTATTTAATTCCTTACTTATATCTATAACAGAAAGTCCTGTTACACACACTGCCGAAGTTATTGTAAACAGTGCTGTTAAAAAATCAAGCCCCTCTCCAGAGGTAGTGGAAATTGGCAACATTAATAAAAATGTTCCAATAAGTATAGCTCCCATAAATCCTAGTATTAATTTTCTAGGAAGAGACAGCCCCCTAAAAAAACTCACTTTCTTCACTTTATTGCCTCCTACCTATCTTTCCTCTCAACCCATATTCTACTTTATTTTAATAAAAGTTTCAAGTTTAATTATAAAAAAACTACCTCCGAGGAGATAGTTTTTAATATGACTATTTTCTGATTTCTAATTTAGCGATTAAAGTTCTGTATCCTTCGATATCTTTAGATGCTAAGTAGTTTAATAATCTTTTTCTGTGTCCTACTTTTTTAAGTAATCCTAATCTTGAGTGGAAATCTTTTTTGTGAACTTTTAAGTGTTCAGTTAAGTGTTTGATTTCCTCAGTTAATATTGCGATTTGTACTTCTGTTGATCCAGTATCTTTTTCGTTTTTACCGAATTCTTTGATTAATTCTGCTTTAGTTCTCATTTGTTTAGCCTTCCTCCTAATTTTTATTATTTAACCCAAGAAGTAGGTGGCTATTCCTATATCCTAGGATAAATTCCTATTAAGTATATCATAAAACTTCTATTTTGTAAAGCTTTTATTTATTTTCCTCTTCACTAAAATTTTTAAGCTCTTCAATAGTAGGATTTATATCCATTACTGCATCTAAAGGAATTTCTACTCCAGGATTTTTTTCCTCTTTTTTATCTCCTAAAGGTTTTAGTTTTTCTCCTTTCATTAGAGCTTCAAAATCTTCTCTCATTATTGTTTCTCTTTCACAAAGAGCCATTGCTAATGCATCAAGTTTATCTCTATTATCAATTAAAGCTTGTACAGTTTCTCTATAAGTTTCTTTTACAAGTTTTATAATCTCTTCGTCAACTTCTTTACCAGTAGCATCACTATAGTATTTTTGTTGGAACATATCTCCTTCGTTTGTTCCATCTAAAAGAATAGGTCCAAATTTTTCATTCATTCCATATCTAGTAACAATTCCTTGTGCTATACTTGTAGCTACTTTTATATCTTGACTAGCTCCTGTTGTTAATTCTTTTGAGACTAACTCGTCAGCAGCTCTTCCACCATAACACATTTTCATTCTATTGATAAACCATTCTTTTGAATAATAATATCTATCCTCTTCAGGAAGTGACATTGTATATCCACCAGCAAATCCTCTTGGGATTATAGTTACTTTGTGAACTGGATCTGTATCATTCATATATAGATAGTTTATAACAGCATGTCCAGCTTCATGATAAGCTGTTTTTAATTTTTCTTTTTCACTTACTACTTTTGATTTTTTTTCTGGTCCCATCTCAATTTTTTCAGATGCTTCCTCTAAGTCAGCCATAGTAATCTCTTGTCTTCCATCTCTTGCAGCTAAAATTGCAGCCTCATTTAATAAGTTTGCTAAATCTGCTCCAACAAGTCCAACTGTTTTCTTTGCTATTGTATCAAAATCTACATCAGCAGCGAATTTTTTACCTCTAGCATGAACTTCTAATATTTGTCTTCTTCCTTTAATGTCTGGAGAATCAACAAAAACTTGTCTGTCAAATCTTCCTGGTCTTCTTAAAGCTCTATCTAGAACATCAGGTCTGTTTGTAGCAGCTAAAACTATGATAGTTTCTTCAGTACCAAATCCATCCATCTCAACAAGTAGTTGGTTTAGAGTTTGTTCTCTTTCGTCGTTTCCTCCACCTTGACCAGAACCTCTTTTTCTTCCAACAGCATCTATTTCGTCAATAAATACTATACAAGGAGCTGATTTTCTAGCTTTAGTAAACAGATCTCTTACTCTTGATGCTCCAACTCCAACGAACATTTCTACGAACTCAGAACCAGACATACTAAAGAATGGAACTTTTGCTTCTCCAGCCACTGCTTTAGCAAGTAAAGTTTTACCTGTTCCAGGATTTCCTAAAAGTAAAACTCCTTTTGGAATTTTAGCTCCTACTTTTCTGAATTTTTCAGGCTCTCTTAAAAATTCAACAACTTCTTTTAACTCTTGCTTTGCTTCATCTATACCAGCAACATCTTTAAATGTTACATTAGAAATTTCTTCGCCATTTTCTTTAGCTTTAGATTTTCCCATATTGAATATTTGTGGTCCGCCTCCACCTTTATTCATTCTTCCAAGCATAAATACCCAAACACCTATTAAAAGTAACATTGGGAACCAAGATGCAAGTAAACTTAAAAGTAATGGCATCTCTTGTGGTGGTAATGATTCTACTTTTATATTGCTACTTTTTAAAACTGACAATAACTCTTTATCTTGTCCAAGTCTATCTGTTATAAGTCTTGTTTTAAATCCTTTTAAATCATCAGCTTTTCCAAAATATCCGTAGATATATCCTTCTCTCTCTTCAACAAAATCTATTTTCTTATCTTTTATATTAGATACAAATTCTGTATAAGATACTGTTGTTGTAGGAGTTTTTTCTTCTCCTTCCATCATTGATGGTAAAGATATAAGAAGTGTTACTATAAATATTAACATTACTAAACCTTTAAAGTTTAATTTTCCTTTTTTAACATTTTTCATTTTTGAAGAAAGTTTTGATTTTAATTCTTCACGTCTTTCTTCAACTGTATCTTTTTGAGTTTTCTCCTCTTTTATTTCTTCTTTTGGAGTTTCTTTTTTCTCTTCCTCTTTCTTTAATTCCTCTTTAGGTTCTTCTTTCTTTTCTTGAGGCTCAGATTTTTCTTCTTTTATTTCTTCTTGTGGTTGAGATCTTTGAGGTTTTATCTCTTCCTCCTCTTCCCCTTGTTGATATTCTTTTCTCTCTCTTATTATTCTAGGGATTATATCCTCTAGTTCTTTGTTCTCTCTATCTTTATCCTCGTTAGGAATCTCATTTGTATTTACGCTCTCTTGATTTTGGTTAGCATCTTTTATCTCTTCTGAAACTTTATTTTCATTAACTTCAGAGATTTTTTTTAGGTCCTTATCCTCCACTCTAATTCCTCCTTATTTTTAGTACAACGCTTTCTTCCTTTGAATTTGAAAAATAATTTTTGCTCTTTCTTACCCCACATAACCAAACAATCTCATCTGAACTATCTTTTTGATGGACTACTATCGGGATTCCCTCTCTTTTATCTTTAGGAATTTTTGAATTAACAAATATATCTTTCACTTTTTTATAAGTTTCCATTCCTTTTAGAAATATCACATCTCCAGAAATTCTACTTCTTACTAATAATTTATCATCTTTTTTAAGATTAGTTTTAAATTCTTGTTCTCCCCCTTTGAAATTTTCTCCCTCTAGAGTAGCTTCCACTATATACTCTCCAAAAGCTACCTTACCAGGAATATTTAATACTAATTCTTTGACTTGATTTTTCTCTGTTTTGTTGACAGATAGATATATTTTATCATACTCTTTCACTAGAGTACAATATTTATCTAATTTTATTTTTTTTGTTCCACCAGTTTCTAAGATACTTAGTATATTTTCTATTTTATTTCTTGAAACTTTTATATTATTTATATTTAAGTAATAGTTTATCACTTTCTTTCTTAAATATTCTTTATCAAGTGTAAATAATTTATTTATATCAATTATGTTATTTTCTATATATTTTTCATAATCTATTTCTAAGATTTGATTTATCTCTCTTATCTCTTTTATAAAGTTAAAAAGTTTTTCTTTAACTTTTGGATTATAATTATTTTCTAAAAAAGGAATTAAGTCAAGTCTTATACTATTTCTAGTATAGTCATTTTGCAAGTTTGTAGAATCTATTTTATATTCTATCATATTTTTATCTAAATATTCCATAATTTCTGATTTATAAATCTCATTTATTGGTCTTACAAATTTTTCTCTCTTATCAAGTATCCCCTCAAGTCCCTCAAAAGATGACCCTCTTATAAGCCTAAAAAGAAAAGTTTCCACTTGGTCATCAAGATTGTGAGCTAGTGCCACTTTATTTCCATTTATCTCGGCTAAAACTTCATCAAAAAAACTATATCTTATCTCTCTTCCAGCCTCTTCTAAAGTTATTTTTTTGTCACGAGATAACTCTTCCATACTTTTTCTTTTAACAAATACAGGAATATTATATTTCTCTCCTAAACTTCTTACAAAGTTTTCATCTCTATCTGCCTCTTCTCCCCTAAACATATGGTTTATATGAGCAAGTCCCAAAAAAAGATTATATTCCTCTCTTATTCTTAGTAAGACCTCTAGTAAAAATATAGAGTCTGGTCCACCAGAACAACCTACAACTATTCTATCATTTTTCTTTATAAGTCCTGTTTCCTCTATTCTTTTTACTACTTTTTCTATTATATCCATAAATTATTCCTCTATTTTTATTATATGATATTTTGTTTCCTCTCCACTATAATCAAAGAAAATATTTATATCTTCTCTCTCTTTAGTATTTATATTGATACTAAATTTTTCTAATTCTGTAAGTTTGTGAGCCTCTCTTGTACTTCTAAAGCTCATTTTTTCTATTATATTTTTATGTAACTCTTTATCTTTATTTTCCTCTATCCAAGCTGGATAAAATCCTGGTTTTCCCATAAATAGATAATCAAATTTTAGATACTCCAAAAATTCTTCTTTTTTAGGAAAATTCATTTTTTCATAATATTCTACAAAGTTATTAAATATAGCCACTTCTTTGTGAGCCACTTCTAAATAACCTCTCTCTTTGTAAAAGTCCCCTATGCTTTCAAAAAACTTAAATGGACTTTCAAAGAAGTTTTCCACAACAAAATCAACTGATTTTAAAAACTTTTGTGAATTGTAATAAAAATCTAAAACTTCCTCAATATCTTTTAATCTACAAATATCTTTATAGCTTATAAACTCATTTGATAAAATCTCATAAGGTGGAAAATCTAGATATTTATAACTATATTTTTCTCCCTCATCTTTCATTTGAGTACCCTTAAGCATTTTTAAAAATCCAAGTTGAATCATTTCACACTTTGTTTTATATACATAGTCAAAAGACTTTCCAAAAGTTTCATAATCTTCAAATGGTAACCCTGCTATCAAATCTAAATGAAGATGTATATTTTTATTTATAAAAGTTACATTATGAAAAAGTTTATCTAGGTTATTATTTCTATTTATAGCTTTCATTGTACTAGGATTTGTTGTTTGCACTCCGATTTCAAATTGAAATAATTTTCTAGGTACTTTCTTTAAAAATTCTAGAACTTCGTCATCAAAAATATTAGCATTTATCTCAAAATGAAATGTTATATTCTCTCTATAATTTTCTAGTAAAAACTTCCAAATCTCCATATATCTATCTTTATTAAGATTAAAAGTTCTATCAACAAATTTTACAAGTCTTGTTCCTATATCAATAAATTTTTTTAAATCTTTTTTAGTTCTCTCTAATGAAAAATATCTCACACTTTTATCAATAGATGACATACAATAAGAACAGTTAAAAGGACAACCTCTTGATGATTCATAATAAACTATTTTATGAACGTCCTCCAATTCCTCATCATCATAAGGGAATGGAATTATATCAAGATTTTCTATCAATGGCTCAAAACCATTAAATTTTATTTTATTGTCTTCTCTGTAATAAACACCTTTAACATCTTTTATATCTTTAGTTAAAAAATTAAGTAAGACATTTTCTCCCTCTCCGATTAAAATCCCATCTATCTCAATATTTTTTTCTAATATTTCGTCAGGATTATAGCTCACTTCTGGTCCTCCCAAAATAATTCTTTTATTAGGTAGTATCTTTTTTAACTCTTTTGTTATTTTAAATACCATTTCAACATTCCAGATATATACTGAGAAAAATATATTATCTGGCTCATATTCAACTACATCTCTTATTATTTTTTGAATATTGTTATTTATACTACTTTCATAAATTTTTATTTTCTCATTGCTATTTTCTTCAATATATTTTTTCAAATATCTGATAGCAAGATTTGTATGAACATATTTACTATTAATCCCAACTAAAATATTTTTCATTATTTTTTCTCTCCATTCATAAGATTTTCCCTTTGGAAATTCAAATGTTCTTGATAAGTTTTAGTAAAATGATGTGCTCCTCCACCACAAGCCACAAAGAAATAGTATGGAGTTTCTTCTGGATTAAAAGCAGCATCTATTGATTTTTTATCAGGATTTCCTATTGGTCCTGGTGGAAGTCCCTTATTTTTATAAGTATTATATGGAGATTCAATCTCTAAATCTTTATAATACATTCTTCTTTTTCCATAATTATATAAATAATTCACTGTAGCATCTGAGGCTAATGGCATATCTATTTTAAGTCTATTGTGAAATACTGATGAAATTCTTGGTTTCTCATCAGCTAGTACTGCCTCTCTTTCAATTATAGATGCTAGTACCAATTTTTTATAAAAATCTTCTTTATCAGGATAGTTTTCTGGTGGAAATTTTTCCATAAACTCTCTTAAGAATATTTTTGCTATTGTCTTTTCATCAGCATTTTCTGGAATATAATAAGTATCTGGATAAAAATATCCTTCAAAATTTCCATCTGGAGTTGGATAAGGAAAGTCTATCTCTTTTAGACTGTTCATAAATCTTTCCCCATTTGCTCTATTTTCTTTTTCTAATTTTGCCACTACTTCTTTTACAGTAAGTCCCTCTTGAATGGTGAATCTAAATAATTTATCTCTTCCCTCTTCAAGTAAGTTTACAAGAGTTCTAACAGAATAATCTCCATTTAAAAGATAGTAACCAGCTTTAATATTTTTTCCACCATTTTTAAGTTTTAAATACCCCTTAAAGTAGTTCTTTTTCTCTGGATATAATTCAGTAAGAATTGGAAGTATCCTATCTCCTGCTTTTATTTCTAACACTTGTTGATAGTGTTTTTTCTCATTCAATTGATACTCTATAAAAGTAAATCCTGCTATGAAAAAAATAACACCCATTGTAAAAATAATAGTTGGAAATTTAAAAAGTCTTTTAGTTAAGTCTTTATAATCAACTTCCTTTAAATAATTTATTTTTTCAGTAAAAACTTTTTTTATATCTATCTCTTTTATTTTTTTCAAATCAATATTTTTTATTTTTTCATATTGCTTTTTAAAAAATCTTTTTACTTTTGGGGATTTTTCCAAATAGATATTCTTTATTTTTTTTGATTGCACTTGATAAATTTCTTTTATTTTATTTTTTGCATTTATTAAGATTTCTTTCATCAACTCTCCTAAATTATTATAAAAATACTCCTTTCTAAATATCTTCTATATAAAAAGGAGTAACATCTATTTATTATTTACTTGTACTACCTTCTGACTTCTTTTTTCTACCTCTTTTTGATTTTTCAACAACAGCTTCTGTATTTTTTTCCTCTTTAGTTGCTCTTTTTCTAGTTTTATTTTCTTTTGTTTCAGTTGTTGTGTCTTTTGGCTTTCTTCCTCTTCTTGATGGAGTAGCCTCTTCTTGTTTTTCATCAGATTTTACTTTTGCTTTTTCTACTAAAGGTTTTCTTCCTTTTTTTTGTTTCTTAAATATATCTAAGATATATTCAGCTTCAGCAAAAGGTACATTCATAAATGAGAAGTTTTCATAAACCTCTACATTTTTAATTTTATCTCTATCTATTTTAGATTCTTTTGCAATTAAATCCACTATTTTTTTAGGTGTAACTTTATCCACTCTTCCAAGTGCTATGAAAAGTCTTGTTTTTCCAGCTCTATCAACTGTTGCTTCTTCTATTTCGTTGTAGTTTGAACTATCCAATACATCTTCATAGTTTATTTTTAGAAGTGATGCGATAATTTCTTCAGGAGTTCCTACTTTTAATAGCTCTTTTGCCATATCTGTAAATCCTTGGATATCTCCCTCGTTAATCTCATTTACAACACTTTCTTTTATTCTGAATTTTCTTGAGATTATTACATCTTTTATTCCAGGTACTTTTTCTTTTCTTATATCTGTTTTTGTTATTCTTTTGATTTGAAGAAGTCTTTTATACTCAGATGGAGTTATAAAAGTAATAGCTGTTCCCTCTTTTCCAGCTCTTCCTGTTCTTCCAATTCTGTGAACATAACTTTCAGCCTCTTGAGGAACTGAATAGTTTACAACGTGAGTTAGATCATTTACGTCTATTCCTCTAGCGGCCACGTCTGTTGCTACAAGAATTGTTAATTTTTTCTCTTTAAATCTTTTTAAGATAGTTTCTCTATAATTTTGAGTTATATCTCCGTGTAACTCCCCTGCATCATAACCTCTGTCATTTAATTTCCCAGCAAGTTCGTTAGCATCATTTTTTGTTCTACAGAAAACTATACCATAAAAATCTGGCTCTAAATCTATTATTCTACAAAGAGCTTCAAATTTATCTTTTTGTTTTACTTCAAAGTAAATTTGGTCTGTTAAATTTGTAGTAAGTTCTTTTGTTTCTACTTTTAAAACTTCATATCCTGGTCTCATATGAGTTTCAGCAATTTTTAAAATCTCTTTTGGCATTGTAGCTGAGAAGAAAAGCATTCTTTTATCAGCTTTTGTAAAACTTAATATTTTTTCAATATCTTCAATAAATCCCATATTAAGCATTTCGTCAGCTTCGTCTAAGATAAAATAATCTATCTCGTCTAATTTTAAAAGTTTTCTATCTATTAAGTCTAAAACTCTTCCTGGAGTTCCTACAACAATATCAACACCTTTTTTAACTTGTCTGATTTGAAGTTCTATTGATTGTCCTCCATAAACTGGCACAACTTTTAAATTTCTTCCAAAAGCAAAAGAGTTTGTTTCCTCTGCCACTTGAATTGCAAGTTCTCTCGTTGGTGCAAGAATTATTGCTCTTATTTTTCCTGTACTTTTTTCTATTTTTTCCAAAATTGGTAAAGCAAATGCTGCAGTTTTTCCTGTTCCTGTTTGTGCTTGACCTATAACGTCTTTTTCTCCCTTTAATAATACTGGGATTGTTAGGGCTTGTATTGGACTTGGTTCTTCAAATCCTTTTTTTGATAGAGCTTTAAGCGTTTTATCACTTAATCCTAACTCTCTAAATTTTTCTAGCTTGTTCATTTATCACTTCCTTATATATATTAAAAAATTATAAACATATTTATTCTATAACCTAGTAATTATATCATAATTTCTTTTCTATTACTACTTTTTTATTTTTTATCTCTCTTTATTTTAAATACTGTAGGTATATGAGAAGTATTCTTCTATTTCCCTTTGAATTTCCTCTGAATAATTTTTTACTTGTTTTTTTACAAGATTTGAGATATATTCTATCTCCTTTATATCTTTTGGATAAAATATAGGTGTTTCCTTAAGAGGTGTTGAATAAAATTCTAAATTATATCCTTTAGATTTTCCATTTATTCTATACCATTTATAAAAAATTTCTGAGTTAAGATAACCTAAAAGATAAAAAATATCTATCTCTCTGTTTTTAATTGAAAGATAATATATATCAGCACTTCCAAAAAAATCTCCATCACTATAAGCAAATATATTTGTCTTACAACGTTGTCTAACAACTATCTTTTCTCCAGAAAATATCTCTCTATCTCTACCCCACTGAAGTTCCCACCATTTTATTCTATCGCTTTTAACTTCTCTTCTATTTTTTAATTTTTCTTGATAATCTTCCAAATAATTTAAAAGTTTTTCATTGGGTTTTACCTTTCTATCAAGGTATAATATCCAAAAATCATTTTTTTCCTTTGAAGAATATTTAAAAATATCCTTACTTTTATAAAATGGTTTAATATATTCTTCATACTCTTTTGGAAATTCACTAAAAACAAAAGCTTTATCGTATCCAGAGATTATCCCTTGATTGATATTTAAAATTTCTCCCAATCTAAAATTAGATTTTTTTAATATTTTTTCTGATATTTTTTTATTTTCAATATTTGTTAAAATTATATTTCCTTTACTGTCGTAAAGATCTGCATTTTTTAGATAAAATTCTTCCATAACTTGTTTTACATCTGTTTTATCAAGCTTAAAGTTTTTTTCATCAAGGGAAAAATTTTTTATAAGACATCTTTCATTATTTTTACTTTTTTTCCAAGTAAAAATCATATTATGTTGACCATCTGCATCTTTAAATACAGAGGAGTTGAAATTATTTATATAAATATACTCTCCCTCTGACCTTAATTTTTCTCTAAGGATTGTGGCACTATCAGCTTTTAACCAATAGTTTGTCACTATATATGACAAAACTCCGTTTTCTTCTAAAATATCCACACCCTTTTCAATAAAAAAATAAAAATAATCCATTTTACTTTGATAATATTTTTTACCAAAATCTGTTTCTTTTATCTCATCAAAGATTTTTTTATTATTTTTTTCTCCAATATATGGTGGATTTCCTAAAACTATATTAAATTTTTCAAATATTTCTGTTTTCAGGCTATCCTTTAAGAAAACTTTTATATTTCCTGAAAGATTATATTTTTTTAAAATATTTTCTATATTCTCTCTATATTCGTCCAGTGCTTTTTTATCTAAATCATAGGCAGTTATCCAATTTTCATAATATTTATATTCACCAAAAACTTTTTTAGAAAGTTTTATAAGTTTTTCTAGAGCTATACAAAGGAGGTTTCCTGTTCCAGATGATAAATCTATCATTCTTAAATTCTCTAACTTTTCTTTTGAATAATCTTTTTTAAAATATTCTCTAAAAGCCTCTTTTGTTATCTCTTTTGAATATCTATAAGGGGTATATATTTTATAATTGGTAGTCCCCATTAAAATACCTCTAGTCTTTTTTTATAGATTGGATAAGCCCAAAGAACTATATAAACTATTGAAAATACAATAAGTTTTAAAATAAGATTTCCAATACCAAAACTTACTGCTACAGCAATCAGTGATGAAACTATAACTTTTATTGCAAAAATTATTGTTCTTCTCATTTTAAAATCAATATATTTTTTCTTAAAAGTGTATAAAAGCAGAGAGAAATTAACTATTGCTGCCACAGATGTTGCAAGAGCAAGTCCTTTATAAGCCATTGGTTTTATAAGTAACATATTTAAAACAATATTTATAACTATTGAAATAATTGAAAATTTTACAGGATCTTTACTATTTTTCATTCCGTAGAAAGCTCTTGTTAAAACGTGGATAGCATTATAGAAATAAAGTCCAACTGAATAGAAAAACAGTGATTCTGCTGTTATCATAATAGCTCTTTCATTAAAGTTTCCATATCCAAATAAAAATTTTACAACTTCTTTAGAATAAAAACAAAATACCATCATACAAGGTATAATTAAAAATAGTAAAATATTTAATCCTTTCAATAAATTATCCTCTACCCCTTTAAAATCTCTATCAACTATTTTTTTCGAAAGAGTTGGATAAACTACTGTTGAAACTGATATTCCAAAAACTCCTATTGGTAAAGTGTAAAGTCTCGTGGCATTTTCAAGAGCTGATATTCCCCCTGCCTCAAGATATGATGCAAAAAATTGGTCAACTATTGTATTAAATTGTCTTGCAACTATTCCTACAAGCATAGGCAACATCATATAAAAAAGTCTTTTTAAATATCTATCTTTCCAATAAATTTTTAGACTATAACCTTTTGTTTTAGCAAAAAATTGTGGAAGTTGTATCAAAAGTTGCAGTACTCCACCTACTAAAACTCCATAAGCCATAGCTTTTATTCCATATTTTCTCCCGAAAAATATTGCTGACCCTAAAGTTGCTAAATTAAAAAATATCGCTGTTGAGGCTGGAACTACAAATATTTTAAAATTATTAAGTATAGCTCCAATCATTCCAGCAAGGGCAATCAAAATAAAATAAGATGACATTATTTCTAAAAGTCCTGCTGCCATATGTTTTGTTTCAGCAGAAAATCCATTAACTATCAAAGAAATAACTTGATCTGAAAAAACTATCATAAGTATTGAAATAACTATGGAAAAAATAAAAAGTATATTTAAGATAGAGAAGATAAATTTTCTTCCTTCTTCTTCCCCCTCTTCTTTTACTTTTTCGTTATAAAGTGGGATAAAAGATGTTCCCAATGCTCCCTCTCCCAATAGCTGTCTAAAAAAGTTACTTATCTTAAAAGCACTAAAAAAAGCGTCAGTGGCTGCATTAGCTCCAAAATAATAAGCCACTACCATACTTCTTCCAAGCCCTAAAACTCTACTTATCAAAGTAACTATCATTACTAAAATTCCACTTTTAAACATTAATTAATTTCCTCCAAACTACTTAGTTCATTTTCGTTATATATATTTTTTCTTCGATTTTCAGTATATCGAAAATTCCCTCTTTATAAGCATCTAAAATCGCTAAAAATATATAAACTAAGTGCATTCTATTTTCAGCTCTCTCAAATATCTCCTCTAAAGTTTTTTTATCATCATAGATAAATATTTTTAATTTTTCCAATTCATCTTCCAAAGTATAAGTTCTCTCATATTTTATTTCCATAATATCAGAACTTTGTTTTGAAAGATATTTTTTATAGCTTTCATAAATATCATCTAAAGTAAGAGAATCTAAGTTATACTCCTTAGAAGAAACTTTTGTTATTTTTCTTCCCTCTTTTTTTGTATAACTTATATTAAATTCATTTTCTAGTTTTGAAACCTCTTGAGTTACTTCTTTGAAAATTTTATACTCTTCCAATCTACGTTTCAAATCTTTTTCAGACTGTCTTTCTTTTTCAAGATTTAAAACAGAAAAAGCTTTTATCTCAAGAAGTTCTGTGGCTATCAATACAAACTCTACCTTTATATCAAGATGATCTCTTTTACTCGCATCTAGGATAGCTAAATATTCATCTATAATCTGAGTTATTTTTATTTCAGAGATTTTCATCTTCTTTTTTTCTATCAGATACACCAAAAGCTCCAAAGGTCCTTCAAAGTTATCTAGCTTTAAAACTATATCTTTTTGAGTTTCAATCTCCTTTGGCGTATTCTCTATATTATTTTCTGTTTGAAATTTTTCTCCAGTTTTCAACATCATTTCTTATTCCTTGTCTTAGCTCTTCCATAGAACCGAATTTTTTCTCATCTCTTAGATGTTTTTCTATACTAACATCTATTTTCTTTCCATAAATATCTCTATTAAAGTCTAGAATATGTACCTCTACACTTAATTCTCCCGGTTTTAATGTAGGATTTTTTCCAATATTTACAACTGCATTATATTTTTCTTTCTCTCCCTCAATTAAAACTGTTCCTCCAAATATTCCAAAAGGAGGATAAACTTTATTTACAACTTTTAAATTTGCTGTCGGAAATCCCAATACTCTTCCAAGTTTTTTCCCATGTTCTACTTCTCCAGAGATAAAAAATGGTCTTCCTAAAAACATATTAGCTTCTTCTATTTTTCCCTCTAATATGAATTTTCTAATAAGAGTTGAGCTTAGCACCTGCCCTTTATATTCAATAGCTTTAATCTCATTAAGTTTTATACCTTTTTCAGGAGCAACTTTTCTTAAGTATTCTACATTTCCACTTCCTCTTTCAGCAAAAGTATAATTAAATCCTACAAAAATTTCTTTAGCTCCTAAATATTCAATTAAAATTTTGTCAATAAATTCCTCTTTTGAAGTTTCCGCATACTTTTCATCAAAAGTTTGTAAAACTACATAATCAACACCCATCTCTTCTAAAAGTCTTAACTTTTCATCGATAGTGTTTATCATTTTAGGAACTCTTTCTGGAGCTATTATCTCTAATGGGTGGTTTAAAAAAGTGTAAACTACTGATATTCCCCCATTTTTTTTAGCCTTTTCTATAGCACTATTTATCAAAACTCTGTGTCCTCTGTGAACTCCATCAAAAGTTCCAAGAGCCACATAGCTATTTTTTAATCTTTCTTCACTTTTTTGTATATCAACTATTACTTTCATTGAAACTCTATTTACTCCTTATTTTCTTCAACTAATTGATTATAAACTTCTTCTATTCTTCTAAATCTATTTCTTATACCTGATTTTGAAATTCCTATCATATCAGCAAGTTCTTGAAGAGAGCTTTCTGGATTTTGAAGTCTTAAAAAAGCCACTTCTTCCAAAACTGATGAAAGTTTATTTATTCCCATAACTTTTCCGATATAATTTATCATTTTTATCTGTTTTATCCCTGTGTTAAGGGCTTTTGTTTCATTGGCAACTTCCCAATTCATCTCTCTTATGGTTTTATTTTTTAAATCTTTCATCATAGTTATCTCTTCATATTTATAAAACTCTTTGATAGAACCTATCATTACCAAAACGTCCATTATATCTTCGCAGTTTCTTAAATAAACTAAATTTTTATTTCTTTTTTTAGTTTTAGAAACTTTTTTTCCTAGATTTAAAAGTATTCTATAAAGTTCATCTGCCATCTCTTCATCATCTATAAAAAAATCCATTGCATATTCTTTTTCAGGTGGTTTTACATAACCAGTAGATAGAAACAATCCTCTTATAAATCCAGCTACCCTTTCTTCGTCTTGTTCTATCTCCTCTCCTCTAAATCCCTCTAACATCTGAATAAAATCGTTATATCCATTTTGTTTTTCAATAGTTATTATATATACTCTATGCTCACCAAAATTCATACTGATAGAGTATTTTACACTTAACTTTAATTCTGTGACCTCTTTTAAAAGTCCATAAACTCTGTTGGCAAGTTCAATACTTTCCAACTTAAATTCTATTTTATTATTTTGAATAGCATTCTTAACATCTAAAATTCCTCTAAGTTCTGCTATTTTTTCTTTCGTTGTATAAATTGATTTTTTTATTATCTCTGTTTTTACTTGAGAAGTATAGGACATTTCACACCCCTTTCCCTCTTATTACTTAGCCTCTGCCCAATTTTTTCCCACAGCGCTATTAACTTCTAAATGGACATTTTTAAAGTCCACACTATTTTTCATTATATTTTCTATAATCTCTCTATAATAATCAACTTTTTCCTCTTTTACTTCAAAAATAAGTTCGTCGTGAACTTGTAAAAGCATATCTATATCTTCTTTATCTTTTAAAATATTATAGATACTTATCATAGCTTTTTTTATTATTTCAGCAGCAGTTCCTTGAATAACTGTATTAACAGCCATTCTTTCCCCTTGATTTTTTATATTTTTATTTTTAGAATTTATTCCATCAATCCATCTTCTTCTACCAAAATATGTTTCTACATAACCTTTTTTCTCAGCACTTGTCACTATCTCTTGCTCAAATTCTTTTACTTTTGGATATTCAGCAAAATATTTTTCAATATACTCTTTTGCCTCTCCTTGAGTAATTTTAAGTTCATTTGCTAAACCAAAAGGTGTTTTTCCATAAATAACGCTAAAGTTTATAGTTTTAGCAACTGTTCTTTCCTCTCTTGTAACTTTACTTCCTTGTGGTAAACCAAATATTTTTCTGGCAGTTAAACTATGAAGATCTTCATTTTTAGAATAAGCATTTATTAAATTTTCATCACCTGACATCTCTCCTAAAACTCTTAGCTCTATTTGAGAATAGTCAATTCCAAGAATTTTATAACCATCTCTCGCTACAAATCCCTCTCTTATTTTCATTCCCTCATCTGTTTTTACAGGAATATTTTGAAGATTTGGCTCTGATGATGAAAGTCTTCCAGTAGCTGTTCCAGTTTGATTAAAAGTAGTATGGATTCTATTTTCTCTATCTCTTACTTTTAAAAGAGCATCTACATAAGTTGATTTTAGTTTTGCAAATTTTCTATATTCTAATATATACTCAGCTATTTTTTCCCCTTGGTCTTTTAGGTATTCTAAAACTCCAACATCTGTTGAATATCCACTTTTTGTCTTTTTAACAGGTGGAATATTTAGTTTAAAGAATAAAATTTCTGAAAGTTGTTTAGGAGAGTTTATATTAAATTTTTCTCCAGCCACTTCATAGATTTTATTTTCAAGCTCGTCTATAAGACCTACAAGTTCTGTACTATAATTTTCAAAATATCTAGGGTCGATAGCTATTCCTTTTTCTTCCATTGACGCTAATACTTCTATTAAAGGTATCTCTGTTTCTTTTAGATTTTTTATAAGATTTTTTTCTTCTAAATCCTCTTTAAGGCTTGGATAAATCTCTTGTAAAAGATTAGACAATCTACATAGATATTTTCCATAAGATTCTATATCAAGATTTTCTTTTAACTCTTTTCCAAATAAATCAGCATAACTTTGAATTTCTATTCCCTCTTCATTTGCAAGTATTTCTATCCCCTCTTTTGTTTGAGCAGTTTTTAAGTGTTGTCCAAGCATCATATCAAAGTGGATATTTGAAGTAGGTATTTTATAAATATTTTTTATTACATTTTTAAAATCATAAGTTATAAATTTTTTATCCATTGAAAAAATTTCATTTAATTTTTCTTTTGAATAATTTTGATAATTTGCACCTAGTTTTAGATTATGTCCAAATGGTACATAGTAATCTTGTTTTGTAGTTGAAAAAGCCACTCCTATATTTTCTGTATAGAAAAATATTTTTTCCTCTTTTTTTATCTCTTCCACAAGATTTTTAAATTCTTCATCACTATCTACAACTAAAATCTCACTTGCTCTAACCTCTTTTGGAGTTTCTGAAAAAAGCCCTAGTTGATTATTTTCTTTAGTTTCAACAACTTCTTCTTGTAGATTCATTCTTTTTATCAAAGCTTTAAAACCTAAAACTTTAAAAAGTTCCAAAAGTTTAACGTTGTCTATTTTATATGATATTTGTGAAATTTCTATGTCAAGAGGGATATTTTTTTCAATAGTAGCTAGTTCTCTACTTAAAAAAGCTATCTCTTTATCCTCTTTTATATTTCTTATAAGCCCCGGTCCTATTCCGCTTATCTCTTTTAAAGAATCTACATTTTCATAAATCCCCTCAAGATTTTTATATTTCTCAAGCATTGGTATAGCTTTTTTTTCTCCAACTTTTCTAACTCCTGGAATACCGTCACTTGAATCTCCTATAAGACCAAATAAATCCGGTATCATATTAGGTACAACTCCAAGATAATCAACAACATCTTCATCAGTAGATAAAATTTTAAATCCTCCGTCGTCACCTTTTCCCATAAGAGCGATATTTATATTTTCATCTACAAGTTGAGCTAAATCTTTATCTCCCGTAACAATATATATTTCATAACCATCTTTTGAGAACTTTTTAGAAATAGTTCCCATTACATCATCAGCTTCATATCCATCTATTTTAAATCTTTTAATTCCAAAAGAATCAAGAACTTCCTCGATTCTTGGGATTTGTCTTAATAAATCTTCTGGCACTGCATCTCTATTTTTTTTGTACTCCTCATAGATAACACTTCTTTTTAATGTAGCTCTCTTTACATCTTGAGCAGCACAAATATAATCAGGAGAAAATTCTTTTATGATACTAAGTAACATATTAGTAAATCCATAAACAGCCCCCGTTAGTTCATCTTTTGTTCTAAAATTCATATTTGCATAAAAGGCTCTATACATAATAGCACTTGTATCTAGTAAAACGATTTTTTTCATTCTTTCCTCCTATTAATTTTTTTAATTTTACGCATAATATTATATCATATCTTACATTTTTTTTCATAAAATCTTTATATGGTTTTATCTTTTTTTATTTCTTAAGTTTTAAATTTCTTGTCAATATTATTTTTTTTTGTTATAATTAAAGGTAGAATAAAACAAAATTATAAACAGGAGGTTTTTTTATGAACTTAGTTGTTTTAACTGGAAGATTAACTAGAGATCCTGAATTAAAATATGGACAAAGTGGAAAAGCTTATTCTAGATTTTCTTTAGCTGTTGACAGACCTTTCCAAAAAGGTGAAGCTGATTTTATCAACTGTGTAGCTTTTGGAAAAACTGCTGAACTTATCGGTGAATATTTAAGAAAAGGTAGAAAAGTTGGTGTTCAAGGTTCTCTTCAAATGAATAGATATGAAGTAAATGGTGAAAAAAGAACTTCTTATGATGTACTTGTAAATAATATAGAATTCTTAGAATCAAAAAATGCAACATCTTCTACTAATAATATGGACGATCATGATCCTTATGCTAATATGGATCACACTCCAGAATCTGTTCCATCTGGAATATCTAGTATGGACGATGATGAGTTTCCATTCTAATAGTTTATAACAGTTTTTTATTAAATTTTAATTTTATATGGAGGTAAGATGAAAAAAAATAGTATCGTTATTCTTGACTTTGGTTCTCAATACAACCAATTAATAGCAAGAAGAATTAGAGAAATGGGGGTTTACGCTGAAATAGTTCCTTACTATGAACCTCTTGAAAAAATAAAAGAAAGAGAACCTAAAGGAATTATCCTTTCTGGTGGACCTGCATCTGTTTATTTAGAAGATGCTTATATGATCGACAAAGCTCTTTACGATTTAGGTATCCCAGTTCTTGCAGTTTGTTACGGAATGCAACTTACTAACCACCTTTTAGGAGGAAAAGTTGAAGCTGCTGAAAAACAAGAATTCGGAAAAGCTATCTTAGTTCTTGACGAAGCTGAAAATCCTTTATTTGAAGGAATCCCTAACAACTCTCAAGTTTGGATGAGCCACCAAGACCATGTTGTTAAAATGGCACCTGGATTTGAACAAATCGCTCACACAGATTCTTGTATCGCAACTTGTTGCAACAAAGAAAAAAATATCTACTGTGTACAATTCCACCCAGAAGTTACTCACTCTGAATATGGAAAAGAAATATATAAAAACTTTGTTTTCAATATAGCTAAATGTGAACAAAACTGGAATATGAACAACTATATTGAAGAAACTGTAAAAAATATAAAGGCTACTGTTGGAGATAAAAAAGTTTTACTTGGACTTTCTGGAGGAGTTGACTCTTCTGTTGCAGCTACTCTTATCCATAGAGCAATTGGAGATCAATTAACTTGTATCTTCGTTGACACTGGACTTTTAAGAAAAGACGAAGCTAAAACTGTTATGGAAGTTTATGGAGAAAATTTCCATATGAATATCAAATGTGTAAACGCTGAAGAAAGATTCCTTTCTAAATTATCTGGAGTATCAGACCCTGAAGCAAAAAGAAAAATAATTGGAAAAGAATTTATCGAAGTATTCAATGAAGAAGCTTCTAAATTAACTGATGTTACTTTCCTTGCTCAAGGAACTATCTATCCAGACGTTATTGAATCTCAATCTGTAAAAGGACCTTCAATGACAATTAAATCTCACCACAATGTTGGTGGACTTCCTGAAGATATGAAATTCACTTTACTTGAACCATTAAGAGAATTATTCAAAGACGAAGTTAGAAAAGTTGGAAGAGAATTAGGAATCCCTGATCATATGATCGATAGACACCCATTCCCAGGACCAGGACTTGGAATAAGAATTTTAGGAGAAGTTTCTAAAGAAAAAGCTGATATCTTAAGAGAAGCTGACGCAATATTTATTGAAGAACTTAGAAAAGCTGACCTTTATAACAAAGTAAGCCAAGCTTTCGTAGTTTTATTACCTGTAAAATCTGTTGGAGTTATGGGAGACTTCAGAACTTACGAATATACTGCAGTTTTAAGATCTGCTAACACTATTGACTTTATGACTGCTACTTGGTCAAAACTTCCTTACGAATTCTTAGAAGTTGTTTCTAATAGAATTATCAACGAAGTTAAAGGAATCAATAGATTAACTTATGATATTTCTTCTAAACCACCTGCAACTATCGAGTGGGAATAATCTAAATACTGTAATTTAAAAGTTTTAATCTAAAAGGAGAAAAATATTTTTCTCCTTTTTTCTTAAATAAAAAGGAGATTTTTATGGAAATATACAATATTATAAACTCTATCTTTTTAAATAAAGATTTTATTAAAACTATCGAACAAATAAAACTTTTTGCTGAATTAACTTTAAAAGTTAAAAATAAGAAAAAATATGTTGATTATTTTTATAAAAATATTTCTATTCATAACACTATTTTAAATGAAAATATTTTATCCAAAACTTTTACCATATTTGAGAATCAATATTCTATTATAAGATATATAATGATAAATTTACCACTACAAACAACACCTGTAAAGTCTCTTAAAGAAATTTTATTATTTTGTGAAAAAACACTTTCTTTGTTCACCCAACCTTTAGATAAACCAATTTCTAAAGATAAACTTATAGAGATACTAAGTTATTTTTCTTCAAAATACGATTTTTTTAAGAAATTATTTTTAAATAAAAAAATTATATTTTCTATTTTAAATACTAGTAATCAAATGTATAATAATGAATGTATTTTTCTTAAAACTAATCAGGGTTTAATTTATAATATTTTTCTTTATTCATTAAATAAAAATGGAATAAATGAAAAAATATTTCCTGAAGCAGTTCTTTTTCACGAATTTGGACATATCATCCATTCTGAATATACTCAAAATATAGATATCTTACCTAAAAATATAATAAATGAACTAAAACTTGTTTGTTTTCCTACTATTGATGAATTATCTTCCAAAGAACAATCTGAAATTTTAGCTGATGTTTTTAGTATTGGTTTATTTTTTAATACTCCTTTTGAAAAATACGATCCTTTTAATACAATTCATATTGATGATAAAAAATTCTTTAAAAAAATTGTAAACAAAATTTTAAAATAGGAGATGAAATTTCAATGCTTGATATTTTTCTTGCAGAATTTAATATTCAAACTTTTCTTTTTTTATCTGTAACTTGTTTTATAGCAGCTTTTGTTGATGCTATTGCTGGTGGTGGAGGACTTATAAGTGTACCTGCTTTTGTAGCTTCTGGGTTACCTATTCATATTGCTATGGGAACTAACAAAATGGCAGCAAGTTTTTCAGTTTTTGGAAGTGCCGTAAAATATTTTACATCTGGAAATATCAATTTTTCACTTCTTAAATATCCAATGATTACAGGAGCCATTGGTTCTATACTTGGAGCTTGTGTAGTTTCAAATACAAGTGAGGAAATTCTTGAACCTCTTATTTTTATTATGCTACTTGCAGTTATTATTTATACTTTTCTAAATAAAAATATGGGAATTAAAGACGAATTTCAAGGAATTACCTTAAAAAATAATATACTTGGAAGTTTTATGTCATTTATCATTTGCTTTTACATTGGATTTTTTGGACCTGGTGGAGGTTCTTTCTTATTATTTGGACTTCTAAAAATTTATAAGATTGATTTTATAAAAGCCTCTGGAAATGCAAAAGTTTTAAATCTTATAGCTAATATTGCAAGCCTTATAGCATTTATCTATTTTGGAAATGTTTCTTATCTTTATTCTATTCTTGTAGGATTTGTTATGTTTATAGGAGCACAATGTGGAGCAAAATATGCAATCAAGAAAGGTTCTAAATTTATAAGACCATTTTTTATAACAGTTTCTTTTATTACAATAGCAAAAATGGCAATAGAAAAATTTTTATAATTTAAAATGGGATTAGCATTTAGACTAATCCCATTATTATTTTACTTATTTTTTCTTTCTTAGAGCAGAGTATGCTGATAAAACAGAGAATATTAAGAAAACAATTGTTATTGGTCTTGTCCATAAGAATGAATAAGAACCCTCATACATAAGAACTGCTTTTCTTAAATTTGTTTCAAGCATTGGTCCTAAGATTACTGATAATACTATTGGAGAACTTGGCATTTTTATTTTTCCCATAATATATCCAATTATTCCAAAAGCAAAAGTAACTCCAACATCAAAAATACTATTATTCATTGAATAAGAACCAATTGTTGATAACATTAAAATACTAGGTATCATAAGTGTTTTTGGTATCTCAACTATTCTACTATAAAATTTTATTCCAGCAAGTCCTAAAACTAATAAAAGAATATTTCCTATTATCATAGAACTAAATAATCCATAAACTATTTCTGGATTTTGTTCAAATAAAAGTGGACCTGGAGTTAAACCTTGAATAATCAAAGCTCCTAAAAGTACAGCTGCAACAGCATCTCCCGGAACTCCTAATGTTAAAAGTGGAACTAAAGCTCCTCCTGTTACTCCATTATTTCCAGCTTCTGGAGCACAAATTCCTACAAGACTTCCTTCTCCAAATTTTTCTTTTTTATTACTTCTTTTAGCTTCATTATAGCATACAAAAGCAGCTATATCTGCTCCAGCACCAGGAATAGCTCCTATAAATGTTCCTATTATTCCTGATTTTAAAATAGTAGGTGCACAATGTTTCACTTCGCTTAATGTCATATAAGATCTATCCATTTGGATATCTGTTTTTATTTCTTTTTCACCAATTAATTGTTCTATTTGATTAAATACTTCAGATACTGCAAATAATCCTATTAAAACTGGAATAACTGAAAATCCATTTAAAAGATCAACTATTCCAAATGTAAATCTTGGATAACTTGTTATATAATCCATTCCAAATGTAGAAATTAAAAGTCCAATAACTCCTGCTGTAATTCCTTTTAAAAAGTTTTCCGCTGAAATACTAGCTATTATAGTAAGCCCAAAAAGAGCTAATGCAAAATACTCTGGTGCAGAAAATCTTAAGGCAAATTTTGCTAGTAATGGAGATATTGTAACTAAAGCCACACAACTTATAAGTCCACCACAAGCTGATGCGATTGTTGAAGCTGATAGAGCTTTGGCCGGATGTCCTTGTCTTACTAAAGGGTAACCATCAAAACAAGTAGCTGCTGATGCTGGAGTTCCCGGAGTATTTAAAAGTATAGCTGAAATACTTCCACCATAAATAGCTCCTACATATATACCAACTAACATTATAAGCCCTGTTACTGCGTCCATTCCAAAAGTAAATGGTAAAAGTATTGCAACTCCCATTGTTGCTGTAAGTCCTGGTAATGCTCCTATAACTATTCCTCCAGCAACTCCCATTACTAAATAAATAAAGTTTCCTATTTGTAAAGCTGTTCCTAAACCTTGTAATAAATGTTGTAACATACTTCCCTTTCCTTTCTAAATAAATATTCCTGTTGGCAAAGATACCTTAAAGGCATAAGTAAATAAAAGATATAATCCTACTGGAAATATTATTGAATACACTACTTTTAAAACAATTGAATCTTTCTTTAAAAGAGATATAATTGCAAATGAAAATAATATTGTTGAAACTAAATAACCTATCTTTCCAATTAAAACTATATACACAGCAAAAATTACTATAGTAATCAAAGTATATTTTACATTTGGATTTTTTTCAGTTTTTTTATCTTTTCCACTTGAAATAAATATTAATATACTTAAAACAATTAAAATAACTGATACTACTTTTGGAAAAAAATCTGGTCCAAGTCCTGTATCTCCTATATAACTCATATCAAATTGACTAGCTGAGTAATATACAACAGCACTTATCATACATAAAATTATTGAAAAAATCTTGTCTAACAAAATACCCTCCTTATATAAAAAGGGGAATTAGAAACTTTAATTCCCCCCTGTGTCCAATTTTTCTGTATTAAAAAACTATTTTAAATTATCTACTATTTCTTTTATTACTCTAGTATCATCTTCTATAAATTTTTCAAAATCTTTTGGTCCTAAGTATTTAACTCCAAAGTTTGCTTTTGTCATAAATTCAACAAAGTCATCTGAAGCTGTTACTTTTTCTATTGCTTTATTTAAAGTTTCTACTATTTCTTTATTTGTTCCTTTAGGTACTGCAATTCCTCTCCAAGTTCCAGAAACTACATCATATCCTAATTCTTTTAAAGTTGCTACTTCTGGTAAAGTATCTATTCTGTCAGTAGCCATTAATCCTAAAGCTCTAAATTGTCCAGATTTTATTTGTCCAATTGCTTCTCCAGGTCCCATTAATGTAAAGTCAGCGTGGTTTCCTAATAATGCTGGAACAACTTCTCCTGCTCCATTATAAGGAATATGATTGAATTTTACTCCAACTTTATTTTCTATTGCTAAAGCATAGAAGTTAGGTTTTGCTGTACTAGCAAATTTTACTTTTTCAGGTCTAGCTTTTGCATCATCTAATATATCTTGGAAAGATTGATATTTAGAATCTTTTCCTACTAAAACAACTGCAGGGTCCATATTAACTAAAGATACTAAATCAAAATTTTTATAAGTAATAGGGGATAGTTTCATTAATGGTAATGATACTATTTCTCTTGTTATCATTGTGATAGTATAACCATCTTTTTTTGAAGTAGAACCATAAGTCATTCCAACAGCTCCTGCTCCTCCTGTTCTATTTACTATAATAACTGGTTGTCCTAATTCTTTTTCTAATAAGCTTCCTAATTTTCTAGCAACAGCATCTGTTCCTCCACCTGCTGCAAAAGGTACTACTAAGTTTATATTTTTACTTGGGTACCCTTTAGCAAAACTAAAAATACTTAAAACAACAAATAATAACATCATTAACTTTTTCTTCATAAAAATCCTCCTATATCTGTTCTGTTTTTTAACGAATGTTTTTATTTTATCAACATTGCGTTTTTTTTCTTCTCATTAATAGTTATGCCCTATTTTATGATTTTTATCAAATATTTTTTTTAATGCAGTATATGAAATATATTTCTTTGCCCCTACTACATTTTCTTTATGCTGTCTATATTTTATAGTCCCCTGATTTATAAATTCTATTTTTCCTTTACATGCCACAACTAAACCCAACCAATAATCATGCATTATAATATGTTCTGGAAATGGTAAAGATAAAATTTTAGCTATTCTATTAAATACTATTGTACATCCAACTAAATTATTTTGTAAAAATAATGCTTTCAATATATCTTTATCTTTATATACATTTAATCCTTCTTGTTTAAAGAATGACTGATTTATAATATCTAAATTTTCATCTACTACTACTAAATCTGTATGCACTAATAATGGCACATTTTTTCCATATTTTTCTTCCATTTCTTGTATTTTATTTAAAGATAATTCTATTTTATTAGGTAGCCATACATCATCTT
>OGRS01000114.1_pt1 | contig 84898 bp, 82 predicted proteins | sample 1553561 | NCBI WGS metagenome assembly OGRS01 (sample SAMEA2580103, study PRJEB22360) | human gut metagenome | biome: human gut; feature: human-associated habitat; material: faeces | place: Denmark | collected 2008/2010
TATTATTGAAAATATTACATATATATAATATTATAGAGGTGTCAATGAATACAAAAGAAGCAATAAAGATACTTGTCGAATTATTTTCGGGATTTATATTACATTCAGAGTTTTTAGAGGAACTAAGTCATTTACTAAAAAGGGAGTTAAAAGGACAAGAGAAACGTTTTTTTAATAGTCTTACCACACAATTGAAAAATATAAAATCGTTTGGTCGTTTAGTAAATACAGTGGATGATAATGAAGTTCTTAAAGGATATGATGGACATTATTATTCAATACATATAGAGTATAAAACTTGCAACATAAGGTTATTAGTATATATTGATGATAGTGGTAAACCATATTTTTTATCATGTTTTTATGAAAGAGCAGGGAAAAGAAAAACAGCTTATACTTCGAATACCGAAATTTTAAGTAAACGTTTGTCAGAATTGATGGAGGATGAGTAAAATGAGTAAAAAATGTTCTTGCAGTATAGAAAATCTATTTAACTTATTTGAAGATACGATATCACCAGCAGATGTTCTAACATCAAAAATGATGGCGCAAATTTCAAATGCGATAACAAGAGAACGTATAAAAATGAGACTAACTCAGAAAGATTTTGCAAATCATATAGGAGTTACTCAAGCTTTAGTATCGAGATGGGAACATGGAGATTATAACTTTTCAATTAAAAAAATTGCTGAAATTGCGAGTAAATTAAATTTGGATGTAAACATTTCAATGATTAACATCTCGAATTACAAGGGTGTTGAAAATTATGAACCTAGTAAATATTTGTATCAATCTGGTGTAATATATTATTCAAAGACAGATGGGTCAAGTGTAACAAATAAGGAATATTTATCTAATAATTATAGGCAAGTAGTGCAATCAAAAAATGAAAAAGGAGAATATAGTCATGTTACAGTATGTTGATGGATTTGCGTGTTCACTTAATGAAGCAAAAGATAAATTAGTTATTCACTTTTATCAAAATGAACCAATTATCGAAGAGGACGAAGAAGAAATAAAAGTTGTAAAAAACAAGATAGCTTCATTGGTTATGGATAGCGATTATGCAAAAGGATTAGTTACATCCATAACAGAAATATACGAGGAAAAAGAACTTAAGGCATCAGAATAATCTGGTGCCTTTTTCTCTGGAAAAATACGGATACATAGCTCAGCGGTGGGACATTTCAACAGCATCCATATGGGAAAACGGAGATTACGAGTGGGATGACGGAAAATTGTTAATCGTACAACTAGAGAGCTGTCAGATGCAGAAAGAAAGTGGGGATATTTTGTGAAAGCAAAAGATTTGAAGAATTTGATATTGTCACTGACGCAGGATGTAGTGTTTGAGTATGATGGGGCGGTAGCCTGTATTAATCCGTGGAATGAGTCAAAAATCGAGGCGGGATATGACAATAAAGCAAAAACATATAATAACATTGACGATGTGATGAATGATCCATTTTATCATGGGAAATCTCTTGCAGAGATTGTTGAAGCATTGAATATTGAGTAAATGCCACAGGTCGAAAAGATTTGAAGATTTTTAAGGTTTTTAAGAAAGTATCTGATTACTTATTGCCTTATCACGTGGATAATGTTACAATATCCATATAACAAAATAACGAAGTACCCCAGCAGATGTTGGAAGCCTAAAGGCGTGGGAACGGTTAGAAGTCAAAAGAGTGGACTTCTGCCGTTTCTGCGTCTTTTTTGTTTGCGTGGGAAGAGTAAAGAAAGGAGTAGTGAAAGTATGCAGCATGGAGTAGTGAAGTGGTTTGATCCAGTCAAGGGCTATGGTTTTATTGCCGGAGACACAGGAGCGGATATCTTCGTACATCAGAGCGATATTCTGATGAAAGGTTTTCGCAATTTGGAAGTTGGCCAAAGAGTCAGCTATCAGATCGAATCAACGGATAAGGGCAACAAGGCAATCAATGTAGTAGTGGAGTAATTGAAAAAGGAGATAAAAAATGGGACAAAGCAAATACAGAAAACAGTTGAATAAAGTACTGGTAAATTATGTTAACAGAACGCAGCCATTGCTTGAAAAGTACGAAGAGCAATATAATGGTTCTAAAAATAATTATCAGCAGGAACAGGCGAAAAAGCTCATGGAGAAAATTGAGGATTCAAAAAGATTGGCTTTTGAGGAATTGGAAGAGGTGTATCATTCTTATCTTGAGAGACTGGATAAGAAAGCGAAATCAATTACCGGAGCGGATATTGACAAAGCGGATATCATTTTACTTGAAAGTGATTTATACACTTTGAATCAAGAAGAATTTGATGTTTTGCAAGATAAATACGAAGGCAACAGATCTATGGAGCGTATACTTGCAGGATATGCAAACAAGAGAGGAAAAGCAGACAGAGAAAATGCAACAGATACGCTCAAAGGAATGTTGGTTTGTCGGTTTATGAGTGATGAAGAAAAAAGAGGGCTTGCCAGCAAGTTATACAAAGAGTGCGAAAGCTGGATTGCGAATGATAATGGATTTGGAATTGCTGACTATGTGCTTAGCATGGCAGGGGATATGTTCGGAGCAGCGGATAAGTTGAGAGAATAAAGGAGAATAGAAGAGTATGAGTAAAATTAACACAAATGCAGTAAAAGAACAGGCGATTAACATAATGGGAGATTTAAAGAATCTTGTATCGCTTTACATGGGAAATGATCGAGAAGTGGCAGGAATAGAGGGGAATGCCATTTGGTCAAGAGAGCATAAGGATGATCAGATCAAGGCTATCAGAGAACGATTGGCAGCAAATACAAGAAAAGAGTTTGACAATCTGCAGGAGCATTTTGAAGCTATGATTGAGGTTATGCGGGAGAATGATAATATCTATGATTTTTCAGATCCGGAGTTTTCTTCCTGTCTCGCACTGATGTCAGCGGCAGAGAAGGCACTTCCACATGAAACGATTGTGGGAATTGCTGGGAAATTTTTAGGGAATCGACAGGCGTTACTTGCACTTGCAGAGGTGGCAAAGGGAGCCAATAAGGACACCTTGAGTAAGATGGTTTTTAATACAGAATCAGAATATGAGAGATTGCAAGACAGGCTGATTGGATTGGATATCAATTTTCCGGAGAGTATTCTGATGCTTCCGGAGTTTAAAGACGATATTCTCAAAATTGTAGAAGCCTGTGGCGAAGAGTTGAAAGAATCGGAAAAGGATCTCGGAGCAGATTATCAAGAAATCGTAACGATGCAGATGCGTGCAGCTATGGGATTGCCTAAATAATCAATAAGGATATAGAGTGCCCTGAGCATCCGATGGAGTGCTTGGGGTATTTTGAAAGGTGGCGTAAAAGATGGACAATGAACAGTTAGTTGCCCGGATCAGAGCCGGAGTTGATACTGCTGACAATATGCTTGCGTTGTATGAGCAGAATCATGGCTTTATTCACAAGATGGCGCTGAAATATTCGGGATATGCAGAAATAGAAGATTTAAAGCAAGAGGCTTATATAGGCTTGTGTGCAGCAGTAGAGCACTATGACGAGGACAAGGGCGTGGCGTTCATCAGTTACGCAGGATTTTGGATCAAGCAGACTATGTAGCGGTATATTGACAATTGCGGTGGTGTGGTAAGACTTCCGGTCCATGCAAGAGAATGGATAGCGAAATACAAGAAGATATTGCGGGAGTATCGCCAATATTATGGCTGTGAGCCGTCTGAGCGTGAGCTGTGCCACCTTTTAGGTGTTGACAGGGAAAAGCTCCGCACAATACAGGAAAGTGCGAGAATCGGGCAGATAAAGAGCCTGAGCGAAGTTGTGGGCGGAGAAAAGGAAGATTTTACGATTGAGGATACCATAGCATCAGATGAAGATATAGAGGCAGATGTGGCCAAAAGATTAGATACTGCTGCCATGAAGAAAGAACTGTGGATTGCTGTTGATGAACTGCCAATAGAGCAACCAGAAGCCATCAGGAAAAGATACCAGCAGAGCATGACCAGGAAAGATACAGGAGAGGCTCTTGGTATTGCTGCAGGTGCGGTGCACAATTTGGAAAGCAAGGCGATGAGAACGCTCAGGATGCCACACAAATGCCGAAAGTTTAAACCGTACTTCGAGCAATATCTGTCAGCACAGTTTTCATCATGTGGAGAATTTCCAAAGAACATGGACAAGTGAGGTTGAGCGTGAGACATTGAGGGGATATGACTGGAAAGAGGAGCACAGGCGTATCATGGAAGAGGCAGACCGGATGCTGGCAGAGAATACAAGAATCTAGGAGATGCTAGGGTGTGGGTAATACTGGTTTAGAAAAATTCAGTAACGTTACCAAATAAAACAAAACTGTAAAAACAAACACGAATAACTAAAATATAAGGGGAAATGTTAACATTGAAAATGCTAAGAAATGGTAAGGTTTAACATTTCTAACGCCCTAAAAAAGAGCATTCAGAGATTTCGGAGCCCCTAAAAAGGCATGGTTACAAATGTGAGCTCCTAAAAGGACTGCTGCCATTAGGCAAAAGAAAAGGAGAAGTACATAAATGTGATTGAATATAACAAAATATCGAGAGATGATGAAACAGCAAAATATTGAGAAAGCAGATATTGAGAGAATGACTGGTATCGCAGTTCAGACATCGGACTGGATATTTGAAAATGAGTATTTAGAAGTATCCACACTGGAAAGACTGGCAGAGGTTGTGGATTGTGATACAAGAGAAATTGCCTTGCCGGATTATCATGACAATGAAAACGTGATTGAATGGCTTAGAGGTGGAAAAACAGCAACGCTCAGCCTCACGCAAGGGCGAACGATTACAAGGATAATGAAGTTGGCCAAGAGCAGACTGGAAGAATGTAGAATCATTGCAGAGAATGTAGACGGAAGTATTGTGGCAAGGGTTCCAGTTGGCTGGATAAAGATCAGTCCGATCAGAGAAGTATCAGAGGAACAAAAAGAGGCTGCAAGGGTGAGAATGAAAGAAATGAGAGAGAATAATATATTGTGATGTTTTAAAGGTTGTTTCCAATACAATGGATCAAAATTTGATGATTGCTGTCTGCTGCTTGATATGGTAGTATATGTACAGGAACAACCGTGTTACAGGGTGGCTGACCTCTATTCTACATAGAATGGGGGTGGTGCTGATGGATAAGAAACATTTTGATTTCAAAGACCTCATGGCTTTTGGAATGTTTATCCTCTCATTGCTGACATTCGTTTATTTGATTTGTCACTAGCAGTTTAAAGCATAAGCAAAACCGCCCTTGTACTTTGGCGAGTAAGGGCGGCTTTCATACTTAACTTATTGGTCAACCACTTTGGCGGTTGTTCTTTTTGTATCTTCAATATAGCACATCTACATCAATTCTGCAAGTGGAAATCAATGAAGGTGTTGTCGAATCTTATGTGGAGAATGTGCCAATAGTTTTACTTTTTGTTTGTGCGGTAATTGTTTCACCTATTTTTGAAGAACTTTTGTTTAGAAAAATATTGTTAGAAAAGCTACTACCATATGGAAAAGTTATAGCGATTGTGATTAGTAGTCTGTTTTTTGGATTATATCATGCAAATTTGGAGCAGTTGTTATACACGATGTTTTTGGGGATATTGTGTGCAAATATCGTGATTATTACAGGAAAAATAAAGTATGCAATTTATTTGCATATGGCATTTAATTTATTTGGTGTAATAATATCAGATTTTATACCGATTGGGGCAATTACAACAGTACTACAAATCGTATTTGTAACGAGTGCTGTGTTAATATTTGTTTTTAAAGGGAAAACAATGTTTATTTTAAAGGATGAAGATTGTGTTGAGAGCTTTTGCGCAAAAAAAGAATTTGTAAGCATTGGTTTTACATTATATATAGCGTTTTTTGTTATTGGTAGCATAGGGGCAATGGGTGAATAAGTTATATTAAAATAAATTATAAAGATTGTGAAAGGATATAATTATGGAATATCAATGTATAATGCAGCATGATATTACAGATTGTGGTGCAGCATGCATAGCAACGATATGCAAACAAAATGGATACAAAATTAGCATTACTAGAATTCGTGAAGTAGCAGGCACAGATAAACAGGGCACAAATGTGTATGGTGTAATTAAGGCAGCAGAACATTTTGGATTTAGCGCAAAAGGGGTAAAGGAGTAAAATGAATTTTTAGATGAGGAATGTGGTACATTGATAATTGAATAGTACTAAAGTGATATAGGTGTATTATATGCTATAATCACGACATGGGAAACCAAAGCCGGGCGGCTTACCCTCTTTTACGGAGGGGCGAACCCTCCAGACGAAAGAAAGGAGGGCGATGCTGATGTATGTTACATATTCTGATCTGATTCAGTTATTAATATTCATTGTTGCCCTTGTAGGTCTTTGTTACGAGATTTTCAAGGATAAACGAAAATAGCCGCCATTACTCGCAATAATGACGGCAGTTTAAAATAACAGCTTTTATTTTACCGGGTAAGCCGCTTGCGGTTTCCCTTTTTGTATCTTCAATATAGCACATCTTAATAGATTCTGCAAGTGGCAGCAGTTAAAAAAAGAATCTACCTAAAAAGAAGCATAGTTGACAGAGAATTTATAGCCTTTATAAAGCCAATTCAAGGGATGCTTTATAAAGTGTATCCTCTTATAGCTATCAGTATAAGATAGAATGACTGTCATATACTTCCGGCCCTGTTTTATGAGGAAAATATTTAAAGAAAAGCCCGTAAAATCAATACTTTTGGGTTTGACATTATAGGAAGGGTGGGTAGAAAAAATTACACTTTTTGAAAAAATCGAGAACGATTATTGATAGTAATTTTCGATTGTTAGAAATTTAATTGACGCATAATTTAAGAGAAAGCTATAATAATCGCAAAGACAAACTTATAGAAATATGAGGATACAAAGGTAGAGGTCGAAGACCAATATGTATAGGCAGTTCGACTGTGATGAAATATAAGGTTTCGGTATAATTTTTGCACAATATCGAAGGAGTAATATGTTAGAAATTAAAGAAAAATATGTTCAATCCGAAAAATACAGAGATAGACATATATGTGGGAATTAGTCCCAATATAATGTAAATATTTCGGTATAGAGTGGTTTGCTCATGCAAACTGATTTATATATAATAAGGTGACTCTAGTTGTATGCGCAAATCAATCAGAGTCTCAAAAGCACAAGCACTTATGAAAAGTTCCTAAGGTTAAGATTATCACTTTTCAGACAAGTGCAAAGAAAAATATTTAGAAAGCAGAAAATTAGAAAATGAAAACAATTAGTAAAATTAGTTGTGCGTTGCTAGGTGCTATGCTTTTGTCTAGTATATTTAGTGGTTTGGTTGTTGGCATTACAGAAGCTGTAAAATTACCTTTAAGTACACAATCAATTCAGATGATAGGTGGATGCATGTCCAGTGTTTGGTATGTATATTTCTTTCAACTTTTTACTAAGAGTATGAAGAAAAGAAATATAAATGAAGTATCCTTGGGACGAAAAAATTCGATTTGTGATGGGGGTAGGTATTTACTAATATTATTAGGAATGACAACATTATTATCTAACGTTACAGATAAGATAGTTAATTGTCTTAAAATATATTTGATAAACGGGGAAATGAATGAAGGTGTTGTCGAATCTTATGTGGAGAATGTGCCAATAGTTTTACTTTTTGTTTGTGCGGTAATTGTTTCACCTATTTTTGAAGAACTTTTGTTTAGAAAAATATTGTTAGAAAAGCTACTACCATATGGAAAAGTTATAGCGATTGTGATTAGTAGTCTGTTTTTTGGATTATATCATGCAAATTTGGAGCAGTTGTTATACACGATGTTTTTGGGGATATTGTGTGCAAATATCGTGATTATTACAGGAAAAATAAAGTATGCAATTTATTTGCATATGGCATTTAATTTATTTGGTGTAATAATATCAGATTTTATACCGATTGGGGCAATTACAACAGTACTACAAATCGTATTTGTAACGAGTGCTGTGTTAATATTTGTTTTTAAAGGGAAAACAATGTTTATTTTAAAGGATGAAGATTGTGTTGAGAGCTTTTGCGCAAAAAAAGAATTTGTAAGCATTGGTTTTACATTATATATAGCGTTTTTTGTTATTGGTAGCATAGGGGCAATGGGTGAATAAGTTATATTAAAATAAATTATAAAGATTGTGAAAGGATATAATTATGGAATATCAATGTATAATGCAGCATGATATTACAGATTGTGGTGCAGCATGCATAGCAACGATATGCAAACAAAATGGATACAAAATTAGCATTACTAGAATTCGTGAAGTAGCAGGCACAGATAAACAGGGCACAAATGTGTATGGTGTAATTAAGGCAGCAGAACATTTTGGATTTAGCGCAAAAGGGGTAAAGGAGTAAAATGAATTTTTAGATGAGGAATGTGGTACATTGATAATTGAATAGTACTAAAGTGATATAGGTGTATTATATGCTATAATCACGACATGGGAAACCAAAGCCGGGCGGCTTACCCTCTTTTACGGAGGGGCGAACCCTCCAGACGAAAGAAAGGAGGGCGATGCTGATGTATGTTACATATTCTGATCTGATTCAGTTATTAATATTCATTGTTGCCCTTGTAGGTCTTTGTTACGAGATTTTCAAGGATAAACGAAAATAGCCGCCATTACTCGCAATAATGACGGCAGTTTAAAATAACAGCTTTTATTTTACCGGGTAAGCCGCTTGCGGTTTCCCTTTTTGTATCTTCAATATAGCACATCTGTATCAATTCTGCAAGATGATAGGTTACATTTTACATATCCTAAGAATATCCCGGCACTTTCGGCAGCCTAAAAAAAGAGCATGGTTATATTTGTAATGCCCTAAAAGAGTATCAAGACATTTTGGATACCCTAAAAAGACCATTCAGCGAAATTGATAGATAATTCTGGATAAATACCGGATGCTATAATATCCGAAAATGAATATTCTATAGTGTCTTCAGATTCAAAATTATAAACCGTGATTCGATTCTTATCACTGTCAACAATCCAGTATTCTCGGACGCCAGCAGTACGGTATTTGAATAATTTGATATAGTAGTCCATTCTCCGGCTGCTTGGTGAGACAATTTCAATAATCCAGTCAGGGGCACCGTTGCAGCCTTTTTCGGTGAGTTTATTCTGGTCGCAAATAACAGAAATATCTGGTTCTACATAGTTTTTGTCATCCTGGTTGAGAAATACGGCAAATGGAGCAATATCAATTTCACAAGATCCGTTTCTGCTTTTGATGAAATTGTTGATTGTAGTGGAAAGTTCTACGGTAATGCGCTGATGTTTGCGGCTTGGTGGTGCCATCATATAGACTTGACCGTCAATCAGTTCTGCACGTTGTCCATCTGGCAGAGAATAGATGTATTCAGTGGTGTAATCTTGGTGCTGTTTCGGTAATGGCATGGCAATACTCCTTTCGTAATGAGTGTTTGTAGTTACGGGGGAATTATTCAGAGTCACGTTCCATCCGTTCATCAATGGCTTTTTTGATGTATCCGTTTACAGATTCCCCGGCATGATCGGCAGCAGCTTTGATTTCTTCATATTTCTCTTTTTGTACATCAAGAGGGATGCGCTTGAGTTTTGATTTTTGATAATCATACAAATATTCTTTTCTTTGATCGGATAAAGTCAACTTGTCACCTTCTTTCAATAGTTCGTTCAGTATTTACAGAGAATCTTCTTCACCTTACCAATGAATTTTAACATGAATTCAATGGTATGTACATAACAAAAATAAACAAAATTATGTACATAATCTTGGTGAAAATGTCAATTGAAAGTTATGTACATAACAATTATAATAAGACCATAAGATAAAGCAAGGCAAACGAACAGCCCGAAAAGCTGCGAAGCTGAAAGCCATATCCCTGTGATCGGTCGAAAGGATGCGGAAATAGTCAGGAAGATGCTTCAGCCGGATGCCTACAGTATCTTAAAGAAGGAGGAAGATCAATGAAATACGATTTGAAATCAATCATGTTAAGGGCATGGAAGAATTACAGAAAATATAAAGAACTTTCTTTTGCTGAATGCTTGCACAGAGCATGGCTCACTGCAAAAGCGGAAAGCATCAACGCTGAACGCATTAAGAGAGCGAAAGCGGCAGCAGGCGTTGAGGAAGTCACAAAAACATGGAGTGAATGGAAGAAAGCAGGTTATGAAGTGATACACGGCAGCAAGGCATTGTTTGGAACAGAGCTGATCTGGGGGAGCAAGGGAGACGGAGCAATCTATAAAGCGAGATTTTTCGGACAGTCACAAGTGCAGGAGGTAACAGCATGAGAAAGTTAAGAGAATGGATGAACCGAAAGAAAAGAGCGAAACACTTCAAAATGTATCAGCTTGAGCCGGTTTCAAATGTGATCCGGATTCAGCCAGACATACAGGTGATTTCAGTTGAAAGATAAGAAAAAGCCCATACAAGTGCGGCAACACTGTATGAGCAAATAACCCAGCACGAGGGGTTAAGCAGAGTATAGCACGCCTGCTGCCCCTTTTCAAGAGAAAGGATTGATACCAATGCAGAGAATAGTACAAAGCGTAGAAAAAGTGAATAATGACAGCCTAAAGAACCTTTTGTCACAGTTAAGACCGGAAGATTATAGAATCAAACGCCAGATAGAATCAATCTTATACAGATATCTGGAGAAACGGGATAGGATGCCAGATGCAGAGCAGTATGATCGCAAGAAATCAATTATGCGAATAATCGACAGCATGGAAAATGAAGAGAGACTGGAACTTATTGAAAGATTTGCGAGGAATTTAGCAAGCGGTGAGGTGAGATAACATGACGGAAAGACAGTTGATAGAGGAACACATTACAGAGCTTGCTGAGATTGTGAGAGAAGCGAGAAAATTAACACAGCAAGAATATGAGGACTGGAAAAATTTCGTTCTGAACTGTGCAACAGAGAAGAACATAGGATTTACAAAACGCGTGCTATCCTTGGTAGAACAATGCTTGATGGATGAAAAAGAGGGGCAATAAATGGATAAAGGTAAAGTATTTGAGCGTCTAATGCTTCTTGCAAGGAAAAAGCGTTTACAGGTTCAGTTCCTGCCACTTCAAGCGAGTTACGGTATTCTCTGCAATGACAGAATCGGTATTGCGAATAACATGAGCATAGAGCAGATCAATCATACATTGGCGCATGAACTTGCACATGCATATCTCCATTATGATAAAGGGGACATCACGGAAAGTACAGGAGACTATGAGGAACAAGCGGAAAGAACCGCAAAAATGTTACTTGATTTTGTAGGTGCATAATTTACTCAAATGAGAGTATAAGTCCGAAGATATGAAAGCGTTCTGGTGTGCTACCAATACTACCAGAGCATGAAATAACTGCCCTCTCCGGGAAGATGCGCCAACATCAGAATCGGAGCGGCAGTTGAAAGAGAGGTGAGAAAAATTGTATTGTGTAATTCAAGAAGTTGAGAGGAAAAGGAAGAATCAAAATGGGTATCCAAAAGAGCTGAAATCAAAATATATGCAGATGTCTATTCAAGGGCAGGATGAAAGTCATTACTGGCATCATTACAGTGAGGAGTGCTTTGAAAGAGACATCAAGAAAGCATACCGGATCACCATTCACGAAAGCTACCGGGAGAATGGGAAAGTGAAGAAAAAGCAGTTTGGGATTTGCACCGTTGATTATTATGACCTTGCTACAGACTGGTTTTGCCTGTATGACTGGGGAAATAGCAAAATAGAGATTGCTGCCAAAGAGCTGAATTGTTCAGAAGAAGAGATTTACTCTTTGATTGAGAAGAAGCTAGAGCCGATACAGGAGCGGATCATAGAGGAATTTCAGCAGACAGAAGAATACAAGACGCATGAAGAGCATGAGAAGATCACAACGTTGTACGCTGCCAGAAAAGTAGAATTCAATGCAAAGTATAATCTGTCAGGGAATGAATATGACAAGTGCTATGACGTATTCGGTGTATTGCAGAAGCCGGAATATCTAAAGAAGATAGAAGCTGATCATGAAGCAAGGCAGCGATATGAGCAGGAAAGCCGTAGGTATTACGAAGAATATTACAATAACTACAATCAGGATTCAAGCAGTAGTTACGGCGGTTCAATATCGAATACCTACAAGGAAGAAGATAAGGCAGTTTTGAAGCAGTTCTACCGGGAGTTATCCAAGAAATTTCATCCAGATGCGAACCCAGATACGGACACTTCACAGCAAATGCAGCTATTGAACCAGTTGAAACAGGACTGGGGATTGTAGTTATTTGAAAATGAAATGCAATACCTACAGAAAATAGGCGTGATACTAAGAAATGCTAAGGCAAAATGAGAACGGGACACACTCGGAAATACTCGGATGTTAAGAAATGTTAAGGTGATAGATGGATGTGGAGATTTTGGAGTCCCTAAAAAGAGTATTCGGACATTTCGGACACCCTAAAAAGAGCAACCCAAGATTTCCGAGTCTCTAAAAAGGAGGTGAAGCCTATGGAACAGATTAGAACCATATACAGGGAAGTATTCAGCAAGTCCCCTGCTGCCATTGGAGCAGATCAAAAGCTCACAGAGGAAATAGAGCAGGAAATTGAAGAACGAAAAAGAAGAGCAGGGCAAGCCCTCACAGAGGAAGAATGGACAGATCTGGTATTTGCCGGCAGCAGTTACGGGCAGATACAAGGATTTGAAAGCGGCTTTCGGTATGCTATGACATTGATAGCAGAGAGCTTGTGTAATTAAAAAGCCCCACAGTGCGGCAACACTACGGGGCAAAAACCAAAATAACCCAATACATGAAATATAGGGCTACCATGATTATAGCGGTCATGTAGTCCTATTTCAATACGAACTGTTGTTCGCAGAGAGGAGACAATATGGCAGTTGATAAGAGAGGAAGAAAGCTTCCAAAGGGAATACGACAGCGTTATAACGATTTTGAGGGGCGTTTTATGTATCAAGGGGAAAGATACCTTGTACATGGGAAAACGGTCACAGAGACGCAGAAAGCAATGACAGAATTAAAATATAGGCTAGAGCACGGTTTATTTGTCGAGAGAAAGAAGATTACCCTAAATGAATGGTTTGATACATGGATGGAAGAATACAAAAATAATCAGGTAAAAATAGGAACATGTATAAATTACAGGGAATATTACAAAAACAATATCAAAGATGTATTAGGGAACAAAGTTCTGACGGATATTAGGCCGGAACACATTCAAAAATTATATAACGATATGGTGAAAGCAGGGTATGCCGTTTCGAGTATTAAAGTTGTTTCATCATCATTAAGCGGATGTTTGCAGCAGGCATATAAAAATCGATTGATCGAGCAAAATCCCTGTAGATTATGTACGTTACCAAGAGAAAAAGAGCGGAAAGTCAAACAGGCTATGACGAAAGAACAGCAGGATTTATTTATGAAATATGCAGAAGATAGTTATCTATACAATTATTTTTATATACTTCTGAGAACAGGGATAAGAAGTGGAGAAGCAAGAGGGCTAAAAGCGTCAGATATAGATAAAAAGGGAAAAGTATTACATATAGTCAGGAATTTGCGATATGTAAACGGGAAAGGATATATAGAGGACACGCCAAAGACAGTGACATCCAGAAGAGATATCCCATTAACAAACGACATGATCCGGGCATTGGATAATCAAAAAGGTTTCTGGGGATTCAAGGTGGAAAAAATAGATCGATACTTATTCTGTACAGAAAAAGGCGAGGTGCTGAAGCAGTGCAGGGTACAAGGGGAAATCAATCGCATTACTGACAGAATCAGGTGCGATGGAAAAGAGTTCCCGTACATTACACCGCATACTTTCCGGCACACTTTCGCTACAAGAGCAATCGAAGCAGGAATGCAGCCGCAGGTATTAAAAACCATTCTGGGACATAGTTCGCTTGCTATGACAATGGATTTGTACAGTCATGTATTGCCAGATACAAAAGCGCAGGAAATGGAGAAAATAGCAAACATATTTTAAGAGAGGGCAGCAGTTAGCTGCTCTTTTGCTTAGTTTGCACAGTCCCAAAAAAGTCCCAAAAAGGTACCAAATTGCAAAAAACAAGATAAACCGTGATAAAATGAAAACAGCAAAAAACAGCGTATTTTCAAGGAAAAACGGTGTTTATTAAATCATAATAAATTTACATGAAAATTTCACAATGTTTTTATTGATTTATGGGAAACCTGTATTTATAATGGGGATAGTGGACTTTAGGAGGAAAAGAATGGACAATCAAAACAACAGAAATAATAAGAACAATCCCAAAAACAACCGTCAGGGATGGGGCGTCATTCTTGTGACGACACTGCTGACGGCGTTTCTCGTTATGGGACTGTTTTCGCTGATGCAGGGGAGCGACCCGCAGGAGATCAGCTACGATAAGTTTTTAAAGATGGTAGATGAGAAAAAAGTAGAAAAAGTAACGATCGATTCTGCCAAAATCTATATTACGCTCACAGATGAAGCGAGAAAAGAAGCAATCAAGAAAAACCAGGAAGAAAATACAGCAACCGCAGAGCTTCTTGAGCAGATTGAAGAAAAGACGGCGGGAGGAGAGAGAGAACCTGACTATTATACAGGCGCGGTAAAAGATGATACACTTTCCCAGCGTTTGTACGATGCGGGAGTAGAGTATGAACAGAATATACCGGATACGATGTCTTCGCTGATATTCGAAGTATTTATCACGGCGATCCTTCCGCTGATCCTGATATTCCTTTTAATGAATTTTGTGATGAAGAGGATGTCAAAAGGCAGCGGTATGATGGGAATCGGAAAGAGCAATGCCAAGGTATATGTTGAAAAGCAGACCGGGGTAACGTTCCAGGATGTTGCAGGAGAGGATGAGGCAAAAGAATCCCTGCAGGAAGTCGTAGATTTTCTGCATAATCCGGGCAAATATACCGGAATCGGAGCAAAACTGCCAAAGGGTGCGCTTCTGGTGGGACCTCCGGGAACAGGTAAGACGCTGCTTGCCAAGGCAGTTGCAGGAGAAGCGAAGGTGCCGTTCTTCTCCCTTTCAGGTTCTGCGTTTGTAGAGATGTATGTGGGAGTCGGTGCATCCCGTGTGCGTGACCTGTTTAAACAGGCGCAGCAGATGGCGCCGTGTATTGTATTTATTGATGAGATCGATGCGATCGGTAAGAGCCGTGACAATGCCATGGGAAGCAATGATGAGCGCGAGCAGACACTGAACCAGCTTCTGGCAGAGATGGATGGATTTGATACGAACAAAGGTCTGCTGTTACTTGCAGCGACCAACCGTCCGGAAGTACTTGATCCGGCACTTTTGCGTCCGGGGCGCTTTGACAGACGAATCATCGTAGATAAGCCGGATTTAAAAGGCCGTGTGGACATTTTGAAAGTGCACTCCAAGGACGTTAAGATGGACGAGACGGTGGATCTGGAGGCGATCGCGCTTGCTACATCAGGTGCAGTTGGCTCGGATCTTGCCAATATGATCAACGAAGCTGCGATCACAGCGGTAAAGCATGGCAGACAGGTTGTCAGCCAGAAAGATCTGTTTGAAGCTGTGGAAGTAGTTCTTGTAGGAAAAGAGAAAAAAGACCGCATTATGAATGAGGAAGAGCGCCGGATCGTATCTTACCATGAAGTGGGGCATGCACTGGTCAGCGCACTGCAGAAAGATGCGGAGCCGGTACAGAAGATCACGATTGTGCCAAGAACTATGGGAGCGCTTGGATATGTGATGCAGACGCCGGAAGAAGAGAAGTTCTTAAACACTAAGAAAGAGCTGGAAGCAATGCTGGTCGGACTTTTGGCTGGTCGTGCGGCGGAAGAAGTTGTGTTTGATACGGTGACGACAGGTGCGTCCAATGACATTGAAAAGGCGACGAAGGTTGCCAGAGCAATGATCACACAGTACGGAATGTCTGAGAAGTTTGGGCTGATCGGGTTAGAGTCTGTACAGAGCCGTTATCTGGATGGCCGTGCGGTGATGAACTGTGGAGAAGCGACGGCAGCGGAGATTGATGCTGAAGTAATGGAGATGCTCAAGGCTGCATATGAAGAGGCAAAACGCCTGCTTCGGGAAAACAGAGAAGCACTGGATAAGATTTCAGAATTCCTGATCGAGAAAGAGACGATCACAGGAAAAGAATTTATGAAGATTTTAAGAAAGGTGCAGGGGATCGAAGAGAGCGAAGAACTGGAAACAAAGAAAGAAGCCAGAATCGCGATGAAACCTGTGGAAGAACCGGCACAGGAAGTTTGGATGCCGGAGGAAAGTAAGAACCAGGAAGATATCAAAGAACCGGAAGAAGGTCCCGAGTTTACAGAAGAATAAATGAGACGGAGAAGGACAGGATTTTTATCTTGTCCTTTTTTTCAAAAGCATTTATAATAAATGGCATGGAAAATTATAATTTTGATATACAGGAAGAATTGAAAAAACTCCCGGCGAAACCGGGCGTTTATATTATGCATGATGAACGGGATCATATCATCTATGTAGGAAAGGCGATCAGCCTGAAAAACCGGGTGCGTCAGTATTTTCAAACCAGCCGGAATAAAGGTGTGAAGATTGAGCAGATGGTGACGCATATCCGCCGATTTGAGTACATTGTCACAGATTCAGAACTGGAGGCACTGGTACTGGAATGCAATCTGATCAAAGAGCATCATCCGAAATACAATACCATGCTGATGGATGATAAGACATATCCGTTTATCAAGGTGACAGTAAATGAAGACTTTCCGAGAGTGATGCTGGCAAGAAAGATGCTCAAAGACAAGGCAAAATATTTTGGACCGTATACAAGCGGGCAGGCAGTCAGAGATACGATTGATCTGCTTCACAAGTTGTATCATGTCCGCAGCTGCAACCGGAATCTGCCAAAAGACATCGGAAAAGAGCGCCCTTGCCTTAATTACCATATCAAGCAATGTGATGCGCCTTGTCAGGGGTATATTTCAAAGGAAGAATATGGAAAAGCTATCTCAGAAGTGATCCGTTTTCTGAATGGAAATTTTGACGGGATTTTGAAGGATCTGGAAGAGAAGATGCAGAAGGCTTCGGAAGAACTGAAATTTGAGAAAGCCATAGAGTATCGAGAACTGCTCGGAAGCGTAAAAAAGATTGCTCAGAAGCAGAAAATCACAGACAGCAGCGGAGAGGACAGAGATATTCTTGCAGCAGCAATACAAGAGGAGGATGCGGTCGTTCAGGTATTTTTTATCCGGGGAGGCCGCCTGATCGGAAGGGATCACTTCTATCTTCGGATTTCCAAGGGAGAGACCTGCGGTGAGATCCTGGATAGTTTTATCAAGCAGTATTATGCGGGGACGCCGTTTATTCCGGGCGAACTGATGCTGCAGGAAGAGATTGAAGATGCCTCGCTTCTGGAAGAATGGCTGAGTGTAAAACGAGGAGGGAAAGTCAATATCCGCGTGCCGAAAAAAGGCACGAAGGAAAAGCTGGTGGAACTGGCTGCCAACAATGCAGCCCTGGTTCTCAGTAAAGACAGAGAACGTCTGAAAAGAGAAGAGGGAAGGACCATCGGAGCAGTCCGGGAGATTGAAAAACTGATCGGGATTTCGGATATCCGCCGCATGGAGGCATATGATATCTCGAATACGAATGGATTTGAGTCTGTCGGATCCATGGTTGTTTATGAGAGAGGAAAGCCCAAGCGGAATGACTACCGGAAATTCAAGATCAAAGGAATTGAAGGTGCGGATGACTACGGAAGTATGCGGGAGGTGCTTACAAGAAGATTCACCCATGGGCTAAAAGAACAGAAGGAAAGTAAAGAAATCGGAGGTTTCAGCAGTTTTCCGGATCTGATTCTGATGGATGGAGGAAAAGGACAGGTCAATGTGGCTCTTCAGGTTTTGGGTGATCTGCGGTTGAATATCCCGGTGTGTGGTATGGTCAAGGATGACTATCACCGGACAAGAGGACTTTATTATGAAAATCAGGAGATCGCCATTGATAAAAACTCAGAGGCGTTTCGGTTGATCACGCGGATTCAGGATGAGGCACATCGGTTTGCAATCGAATATCACCGTTCTTTAAGAAGTAAAGGACAGGTGCATTCGATTCTGGATGATATTGAGGGAATCGGACCGGCGAGACGTAAAGCGCTGATGCGGAACTTTATGAGTCTGGATGCTATAAAAGCAGCTTCGGTGGAAGAGCTTGCCCAGATTCCGTCAATGAATGAAAAAGCGGCAGAATCTGTGTACAAGTTTTTTCATAAGTGATATAATTGAACGCAGGAAATGCTTAGAAAAGGAGAACATTATGGGACAAGGCGTAAGTTTAAAAGAAATTGTAGAAAAAATGAACCTGAAAAATCTGACACCGGATGTGGATTTGGTTGAAAAATATGTTCAGGTGCCTGATATCAACAGACCGGCTCTGCAGTTGTCCGGATATTTTGATCATTTTGACTCGGATCGTGTACAGGTTATCGGATATGTTGAATATACGTATCTTCAGACACTTGAGGAAGCGAAAAAGATGAAGATGTACGATGAGCTGTTATCGCATAAAATTCCATGCCTGATCTTCAGCCGTGCATTAGAACCGGATCAAGAGCTTTTAGAAAAGGCTACACAGGCGGATACACCGGTTCTGATCACACAAAAATCAACATCCTCTTTCATGGCGGAGCTGATTCGCTGGATGAATGTGAAACTGGCACCGTGTATTTCCATTCACGGAGTACTTGTGGATGTGTATGGTGTCGGTGTACTGATCATGGGAGAGAGTGGAATCGGTAAGAGCGAGGCAGCGCTGGAGCTGATCAAGAGAGGACATCGTCTGGTAACAGATGACGTGGTAGAGATCCGTAAGGTCAGCGATGATACGCTGGTTGGTTCTGCACCGGATATCACCAGACATTTTATCGAGCTTCGCGGTATCGGAATCGTAGATGTGAAGTCCATGTTTGGTGTGCAGAGCGTCAGGGAGACACAGAATATTGATCTGGTCATCACACTGGAAGACTGGAGCAGAGAAAAAGAATACGATCGTCTCGGACTGGAAGAGACGTATACGGAATTTCTGGGCAACAAAGTAGTATGCCATAACATTCCGATCCGTCCGGGAAGAAATCTGGCGATCATTGTGGAGTCAGCAGCGGTCAACCACAGACAGAAACAGATGGGATATAACGCTGCACAGGAATTATATAAAAGAGTTCAGAACAGTTTGACAAAAAGGAAATAGGAGAGCAGGAAGATGAAATATTGTTTTGGAGTAGATATTGGTGGAACAACAGTGAAAATGGGCTTGTTCGAGGCAACGGGGACTATTTTGGAAAAATGGGAGATCAAGACCCACACAGAAGAAGAGGGAAAGGCAATCCTTCCGGATGTTGCTGCATCACTCAAGGAGAAAAAAGCAGAGCATGATCTGGCAGATGCGGATATTATCGGAGTAGGTGTAGGTGTTCCTGCACCGGTGACAGAAGAGGGAATCGTCTTTGGAAGTGCAAATCTCGGCTGGAAATACAAAGAAGTGAAAAAAGAGCTGGAGGAGCTGACCGGACTGGACGTGGAAGTCGGAAATGATGCCAATGTAGCAGCCCTTGGTGAGATGTGGAAAGGCGGCGGAGCCGGATATAAGAACCTGATTATGGTAACGCTTGGAACCGGAGTCGGCGGCGGCATCATTGTTGGGGGAAAGATTCTGACAGGAAGCCACGGAGCAGGCGGAGAGATCGGGCATCTTCGAGTAAATCCTCACGAAACAGAAAGCTGCGGATGTGGAGGAAAGGGATGCCTGGAGCAGTATGCATCTGCAACTGGGATTGTGCGTCTTGCAAAAAGAAAACTGGAGCAGGAGACAAGAAACACGATTTTAAACAGGAATGATCTGTCTGCAAAATCAGTATTTGATGCGGTGAAAGCAGATGATTCAGTGGCAAAAGAGATTGCAGAGTCTTTCGGAAATTATCTTGGACGTGCTCTTGCAAATCTGGCAGCAGTGATCGATCCGTCCATTTTTGTGATCGGCGGCGGGGTATCAAAAGCCGGGGAGATTCTTCTTGAATATGTAGAAAAGCCATTTCAGGAGAATGCGTTCTTTGCAAATAAAGATGTAAGATTTGCCCTTGCAACACTTGGTAACGATGCAGGAATCTGTGGTGCGGCAAAACTGGTTCTGGATGATTTTGCAGAGTAGAAAAACAATCATTTGACAGGAAATAAAAACGTACAGATGGCAGGAGTGGAAGAAAATCTGCAATCTGTACGTTTTTTCGTTTATGAAAAAACTTAAAAAACATGAGGAGAAAACAAAAAAGATTGAAAGTCAAAACCTTCAATCCTCTTTAAACAAGCTGGAAATCGGATTTGAACCGACGACCCCTTCATTACGAGTGAAGTGCTCTACCGACTGAGCTATTCCAGCAAGTGTTCGTTCTGATTGAACGAACCTCAATTATTATAGCGCTTTTGTAATAGAAATTCAACTCTTTTTTGTAAAAAAATTACTGTTTTTGGGTTCTGTTCCCTGAAAACCTTGCCAATGCGCAGTATTTGATTTAAAATAAATTTCAGAATGAAAACGTCGGGGATGCGAATCAACAGGAAAAGGGGGCAGGGATATGAGTATAGATTTAACGAATGGACCTGTGACGAAAAAAATGATGTTGTTTTCTCTGCCTCTGATTGCCGGAAATCTTCTGCAGCAGACGTATAATATTGCAGACACTGTGATCGTAGGAAGGTTTCTCGGAGCAGATGCTCTGGCGGCAGTGGGATCATCATATACACTGATGACGTTTTTGACTTCGATTCTGCTGGGACTGTGCATGGGAAGCGGTGCATTATTTTCCATCCGGTATGGGGAAAAGAATGAAGAAAAATTAAAAGAGAGTATCGGAACTTCATTTCTGATGATCGCTGCAGTGGCACTATTGCTGAATGTACTGGTTTGCCGGAACACGGAATGGATCCTGGAGTTTTTACAGGTGCCGCAGCAGGTATATGACGGGATGAGAACATACCTGGAAGTAGTATTCACCGGAATTTTTGCAACATTTTTATATAATTATTTTGCCTCTCTTTTGAGAGCGGCAGGAGAATCTTTGATTCCGTTGATCTTTCTGGCAGTCTGTGCCGTTCTGAATATTGTTCTGGATCTGTGGTTTGTGATCGGACTGGATGCAGGAATTGCCGGAGCGGCAGTTGCGACTGTACTCTCTCAGTGGATTTCCGGAATCGGAATTGCAGTCTACACCTGGGGGAGATGTCCGCAGTTTCGTCTGAGAAGGAGAGATTTCAGAATTACAAAAGATACGTTTGGCGAGATTTTCCAGTTTTCGTTTTTGACCTGTGTTCAGCAGTCTGTTATGAATCTGGGAATTTTGATGGTGCAGGGGCTGGTAAACAGCTTCGGACCGATTGTAATGGCGGCATTTGCCGCAGCTGTGAAGATTGATTCATTTGCATATATGCCGGTGCAGGATTTCGGAAATGCGTTTTCCACTTTTGTGGCACAGAATTACGGGGCCGGAAAACAGGAGCGGATCCGGGAAGGTGCAAGAAAGTCGGTGCTGCTCGTACTGGGGTTTTGTCTGGTGATCTCAGCGTCAGTTTTTGTGTTTGCAAAGCAGCTGCTTTTGATTTTTGTTCAGCCATACGAAACAGAAATTCTGGCAGTTGGAATTCAATACTTGCGGATTGAAGGTGTGTTTTATTTTGGAATCGGATTCCTGTTTTTGTTTTATGGATATTACCGGGCGGTCAGAAAACCGGGAATGTCGGTTGTGCTGACTGTGATCTCTTTGGGGACACGGGTAGTACTGGCATATGTATTGTCAGCGGTTCCTCAGATCGGGGTGTCAGGAATCTGGAGTGCAGTTCCGATCGGATGGATTCTGGCAGATATTGCAGGATGGATTTATTATAAGAAATTACAACAAAGATGAGTATATTATGGAAATGAGGGTTAACAAATGGAGAAAAAAGTAGACAGAAGAGTCATTAAAACGAGAAGGCAGTTAAAAAAAGGACTTGCAGTGCTGATGAAGGAAAAAAGCGTGAATCAGATTACAGTCAAAGAGCTGGTAGAAGAAGTGGATATCAATCGTTCCACATTTTACCTTCATTTTAAAGACATTCAGGACCTTTTGAGAGAAATCGAAGAGAATATGGAAGCGCAGATCAAAAGAGCGATCGAAGAGCATCCGATCGTATCCGGCAATGAAAATGCGTTTTATTTTATAGAAGATATGTTTCGTGTATTAGATGAAGAGCGGGAGATCAGTAAAGCGCTGATCGGTCCCAACGGAGATATGGGATTTATCCACCGCATTGAGCGGATCATCAAAGAGAACAGCAGGGGGACGCTGGAGAAGATGTTTCCGGGTAAGAAAGAGGATCTCAAATATTTTTACGCGTTTTGTCTGAGCGGATGTCTTGGGCTTGTGAAAGTGTGGCTCAATGAAGGGGAAGAAAAATCACCGGAAGAAATGGCACAGATGACATTTAATATGATCGCAAATGCGAAGGATGCGTTCTGTCAGACAGCATCGGATTTTCTTGACAAGTAAATGTGATATCACGTAAGATAAACGTTGAATAAGTGAGAGAGGATGAGAGAGATGAAGAGAGAAAAATTTGGCTCAAGGCTTGGATTTATCCTGATTTCAGCAGGATGTGCCATCGGGCTTGGAAATGTATGGAGATTTCCATATATTACCGGACAATACGGGGGTGCGGCATTTGTGCTGATCTACCTGTTTTTCCTGTTAACACTGGGACTTCCGATCATGGTCATGGAGTTCTCGGTAGGGCGTGCGAGTCAGGCAAGTATTGCGCTTTCCTTTGATAAGCTGGAACCAAAGGGGACTAGGTGGCACTGGTATAAATATTTCGGGATGGCAGGAAATTATCTGCTGATGATGTTTTATACCACGATTGGCGGATGGATGATTTTGTATTTCGTGAAAATGGCGGCAGGGCAGTTTGAGGGACTTGACGCAAAAGGGATTGAAGCGGAGTTTGCAAATCTGACAGCGAGACCGGGATTGATGTTTGTGTGTATGGCAATCGTTGTAATCCTGTGTTTTGCAATCTGCAGCATGGGGCTTCAGAAAGGAGTGGAGAAGATCACAAAGGTGATGATGATCCTGCTGCTTGCTCTGATGATTATTTTAGCAGTACGTTCTGCCACACTTCCGAATGCAGGAGAGGGAATTCGGTTCTATTTACTGCCGGACTTCGGCAAGGTGAAAGAAGCAGGTGTATTTGAAGTCGTCTATGCTGCCATGGGACAGTCCTTCTTTACGCTGAGTCTTGGGATTGGAGCGATTGCGATCTTTGGAAGCTATATTGATAAGAAACGGGCGCTGACAGGGGAGGCAATCTGTGTTACGATTCTGGATACCTGCGTGGCGCTGATCGCGGGGATGATCATTTTTCCGGCATGCTTTGCGTTCGGAGTGAACCCGGGACAGGGACCAAGTTTGATCTTTATCACACTGCCGAATATTTTTAATGCGATGAGCGGCGGAAGAATCTGGGGAACTCTGTTCTTCCTGTGTATGTTCTTTGCAGCAGCATCTACGATCATTGCCGTATTTGAAAATATCATTACATTTGCCATGGAACTGACCGGATGCAGCAGGAGAAAATCTGTAATCTGCAATCTGATCGCAATCCTGGTTTTATCTGTTCCATGTATTCTCGGATTTAATGTATGGAGTGGGATTTCTCCTTTGGGCGCAGGAAAAAATATTTTGGATTTTGAAGATTTCCTGGTAAGCAACAATCTGCTTCCGCTTGGAAGTCTGATTTATCTTCTGTTCTGCACCAGTCGTTATGGATGGGGATGGAAGAAATTTACGAAGGAAGCGAACAGCGGACAGGGAATCCGGTTCCCGAAATGGGCAAGGGTGTATGTGTCATATATTTTGCCGCTGATCGTGCTGTTTATCTTTGTACAGGGATATATCACCATGTTTTAAAGCACATAGGAGAATGAAAAATGGAAAAGAAGTATTTGTCATAAAAAGTATCAGGGAAAGTGGAACTTGTAAAAACAGGATCCGCTTTCCCTGATTTTTTAAAACCGTTTTTTACAGAGTTTTTCTACCAGATTGATCAAGGCATATAATCCCATCGCCATAATACACAAAAGCACGATCGACATGAGCAGCCAATCCATTTTAAAAACCTGACTGGAGTAAATGATCAGGTATCCGAGTCCGTTTCTGGCCGCTAAAAATTCTCCGATGATCACACCCACAAGACACAGGCCGATATTGACCTTCATATTGCTGATGATCGCGGGAATGGAGCTTGGCAGGACCACTTTGGTCAGTGCGTGGTGTCTCGTTCCGTGGAGTGTGTAAATGAGCTTGATCTTTTCTTCATCGATTGTTGTGAAACTGGTGTACAGATTTAAAATGCTTCCAAAGATCGCAACGGACATTCCGGCAATAATAATGGTTGTCTGGTTTGCTCCGAGCCAGACGATAAGAAGCGGTGCCAGGGCGGATTTCGGAAGACTGTTCAACACGACCAGATAAGGATCCAGTATTTCGGATAATTTTTTGCTGTACCACAAAATAACTGCGATCAGAATACTGATTCCGGTAACGAACAGGAAGCTTAAAATCGTTTCGTAAAGTGTGATTCCAAGATGGAGAAAAATACTTCGGTCAAGGACCATGCTCCAAAAGCAGCGGACAATCTTGGCAGGACTGCTGAAAACGAAAGAGTCGATCATTCCCAGGCGGGAAGTGATCTCCCAGAGTCCCAGAAAAAGGATCAGGATCAGGAGTCTTGATAAATTGACGATCAGGTGATGGCGTTTTTGGAGGAGCAGATAACGTTTCTGCCTGTTTGAAAGTTCAGACATTTTGATTCAGCTCCTTCCATAAAATATTGAAGTATGTCTTAAACTCCGGAGCGTTGCGGCGTTTAAGAGGGGTGTCAGAGGCCAGGGAGAAGGTGACGGGAACGATACGTGCAATGGAGGCCGGACGTTTGCTGAGGATGAAGATGGTATCTGCAAGGCTGATCGCTTCGGAAAGGTCATGCGTCACTAATACAGCAGTACGGCCGGAATCCCGTATGATCTGTCCGATATCATCTCCTACGGAAAGCCGTGTCTGGTAATCCAGTGCGGAAAAAGGTTCATCCAGAAGCAGCAGATCCGGTTCCAGGATCAGGGTGCGGATCAGAGCAGCTCTCTGGCGCATTCCTCCGGAGAGTTCAGAAGGGCGTGAGTCGGCAAATTTTTCCAGTCCATAGGTTTTTAACAGCTCCCGTGCATGGGTTTTGGCTGCAGCAGTCAGTGTATGCTGGATTTCCAGTCCAAGGAGGATGTTGTGATAAATTGTTCTCCATTCAAAGAGGTGGTCGTGCTGCAGCATATAACCGATATTGGTCGCGCTTTCTTTTAATGATTTTCCATTGAGCAGAATCTCCCCCTCTTCCGGTTTCAAAAGACCGGCGATCAGTGAGAGCAGTGTGGACTTGCCGCATCCGGATGGACCGACAATTGCCACAAATTCTCCCGGTTTCACGGAAAGGGAAATATCTGACAGTGCTTTTGTTTCGCCTTCCAGAGTATGATAGGCATAGCTTAAGTGATCCAGTGTTAAAATTGGTTCCATACAGACACTCCATTCGACAAGTATATAATCAGTTTATGGAAAACAAGAAAATTTGTGCGTTTCTTTTGGAAAATCCGACATTTCTTTACAGATATCCCGGAAAGACGTATACTATAATAGATTGTAAAAAAGGAAAGAATGAAAATCCGGAGGAACAAATGATGAATGTGATAAATTATCAGAAAGAACTGGATAAAACGATCGTAAGTCTCCAGAAAGAGGGACGTGTGCCAAAACTTTTGCTGCACAGCTGCTGTGCGCCGTGCAGCAGTTATGTATTGGAGTACTTGTCAGAGTATTTTGAAATCACGGTATTTTATTATAATCCGAACATTTATCCGGAAAGTGAATATACAAAACGGATTCTGGAGCAGCAGGAGCTGATATCCCGTATGAATCTGAAGCATCCGGTCAGTTTTCTGGCGGGAAATTATGAGAAGGATCGCTTCTACCGGATGGCAGAGGGGCTGGAAGATGTCAAAGAGGGGGGCGCCAGATGCTTTAAATGTTATGCGCTCAGGCTTCGGGAGACGGCACAGATGGCAAAAAAAGCCGGTTATGATTATTTTACGACCACACTTTCTATCAGTCCTATGAAAAATGCAGCCAAGTTAAATGAGATCGGACTGGCGGCACAGAAAGAGTTTGGAGTGAAATACCTGCAGTCTGACTTTAAAAAGAAAAACGGATACAAACGATCCATTGAGTTATCCAAAGAATATGGATTGTATCGGCAGGATTACTGTGGTTGTGAGTTTTCACAAAGAAGCAGTACACAATAGAGCGGAAACTGTCACAGTTTTCTATGGACATATAACACGTTAATGTGTTAAACTAATTGCAATCTGAAAAGATACTATCGGAGAAAAGGAGACAGGGGAATGGCACAGTTATGGGGCGGTCGTTTCACAAAAGAAACAGACAAGCTGGTATATAATTTTAATGCATCGATCTCTTTTGATCAAAAATTTTATGCGCAGGATATCCGGGGAAGCATCGCACATGTGACAATGCTTCAAAAGCAGGGAATTTTGACAAAAGAGGAGAAAGAGAGCATCATTGAAGGTCTGAAAGGGATTCAGGCAGATGTGGAGAACGGGACACTTGAGATCACGGATGAGTATGAAGATATCCACAGCTTTGTAGAGGCGAATCTGATCGACCGGATTGGAGATGCAGGGAAGAAACTGCACACCGGAAGAAGCAGAAATGATCAGGTGGCGCTGGATATGCGGCTGTACACAAGAGACGAGATCGAAGCACTGGATACACTTTTAAAAGAATTGCTGGAAGTGCTTTTAAAACTGATGAAAGAGCATATCGAGACGTATATGCCGGGATTTACACATCTTCAGAAAGCACAACCGGTGACACTTGCGCATCATCTTGGCGCATATTTTGAAATGTTCAAAAGAGACCGTCTTAGAATGAAAGATATCAGAAAACGCATGAACTACTGCCCGCTTGGAGCAGGGGCTCTTGCGGGGACAACTTATCCGCTGGATCGGGAATATACGGCAGAGCTGCTTGGATTTGACGGACCGACCTTAAACAGTATGGATTCCGTATCTGACAGAGATTATCTGATCGAGATGCTGTCAGCAATGTCTACCGTGATGATGCACTTAAGCCGTTTCTGTGAGGAAGTGATCATCTGGAATTCCAATGAGTATCAGTTTGTGGAGATTGATGATGCGTACAGTACCGGAAGCAGCATTATGCCGCAGAAGAAGAATCCGGATATCGCAGAGCTTGTGCGCGGAAAGACAGGAAGAGTTTACGGGGCATTGGTGTCCCTTCTGACGACAATGAAGGGAATCCCGCTTGCATATAATAAAGATATGCAGGAAGACAAAGAGCTGGTGTTTGATGCCATTGATACGACAAAAGGCTGTCTGGCATTATTTACGGGGATGCTTCGCACCATGAGGTTCAGAAAGCAGCGGATGGAAGACAGTGCAAAGAATGGTTTTACAAATGCGACAGATGCGGCGGATTATCTGGTCAATCACGGCGTGCCGTTTCGGGATGCTCACGGGATTGTAGGACAGCTGGTTTTATATTGTATTGATAAAAATATCGCCCTTGATGATATGAGTCTGGAGGAGTATAAGGCAATCTCTCCGGTATTTGAAGAAGATATCTATGAGGCCATCAGCATGAAGACTTGTGTGGAAATGCGAAATACCATCGGAGCACCGGGGAAAAGTGCCATGGAGCAGGCAATCGCACTGGAAGAAGCATATTTGAAAGAAGAATAGCAGGTTTGCTGTTTTCAAATAAAAATGAGAGGAAAGGACAGAAAGAAGATGGAAAAGAAATTAAAAGTTGGAATTTTAGGAGCAACAGGAATGGTCGGACAGAGATTTATCTCTTTGCTTGAGAATCACCCGTGGTTTGAGGTTGTGACAGTGGCAGCAAGTCCGCGTTCTGCAGGAAAGACTTATGAAGAGGCAGTCGGAGACAGATGGAAAATGACAACTCCAATGCCGGAAGCAGTGAAAAAACTGGTTGTTATGAATGTAAACGACGTGGAACATGTTGCGTCTACGGTAGATTTTGTATTCAGCGCAGTGGATATGACAAAAGAAGAGATCAAAGCGATCGAAGAAGAATACGCAAAGACAGAGACACCGGTCGTGTCAAACAACAGTGCGCATCGTTGGACACCGGACGTGCCGATGGTAGTGCCGGAGATCAATTCAGAACATTTTGATGTGATTAAGGATCAGAAAAAACGCCTTGGAACAACACGCGGATTTATCGCAGTAAAACCAAACTGTTCGATCCAGAGCTACGCGCCGTGTCTGGCTGCATGGAAAGAGTTCGGACCAAAAGAAGTAGTGGCAACGACTTACCAGGCCATTTCCGGAGCGGGAAAGACATTTAAAGACTGGCCGGAGATGGTGGAAAATATCATTCCATATATTGGCGGAGAGGAAGAAAAGAGTGAGCAGGAGCCGCTGCGTGTTCTCGGAAAAGTAGAAAACGGCGAGATCGTAAAGGCTCAGCTTCCGAAAATCACTTGCCAGTGTCTGCGTGTACCGGTATTAAACGGTCATACAGCAGCTGTATTTATCAATTTTGAGAAGAAACCGACAAAAGAGCAGCTGATCGAAAAGCTTGTGTCATTCAAAGGTTTCCCACAGGAAGAAAACCTTCCAAGTGCACCAAAGCAGTTTATTCAGTATCTGGAAGAGGACAACCGTCCACAGGTGAAACTGGATGTAGATTATGAGAACGGAATGGGAGTGTCAATCGGACGACTGAGAGAAGATTCGATGTTTGACTTCAAATTTGTAGGACTTTCCCACAACACAGTCAGAGGAGCAGCAGGTGGAGCAGTTCTCTGCGCAGAAGCTCTGACAGCAAAAGGGTTTATTCAGGCAAAATAAAGATTGAGAAAGGGGGATTCTCCTATGGGAATGACAATGACACAGAAGATACTGGCAGCACATGCAGGGCTGGAATCTGTAACTGCAGGACAGCTGATCGAGGCAAAGCTGGATATTGTGATGGCAAATGACATCACAGGACCGATGGCGCTGCCGATTCTGAAGCAGATGGCAGATCAGGTGTTTGATAAAGAGAAGGTTGTATTTGTACCGGATCATTTCACCCCGAACAAAGACATCAAATCCGCAGAGAATTCAAAAGCGATCCGTGAATTTGCAAAAGAACAGGGATTGAAATGGTATTTTGAACAGGGCAAGTCCGGAGTAGAGCATGCTATCCTTCCGGAGGCAGGCGTGGTGACAGCAGGAGAATGCATCATTGGTGCAGACTCCCACACCTGTACCTATGGAGCGCTGGGTGCGTTTTCAACCGGTATGGGAACGACCGATATCGCAACCGGTATGGCAACCGGTGAGATCTGGTTTAAAGTTCCGGCGGCGATTCAGTTTGTACTGACTGGAAAACCTGGAAAATATGTCAGCGGAAAAGATATCATCATCCACATCATCGGCAAGATCGGTGTAGATGGGGCACTTTACAAATCCATGGAGTTTACCGGAGACGGAATTGCACATTTGTCTATGGATGACCGTTTTACCATGGCGAACATGGCGATTGAAGCAGGTGCGAAGAACGGAATCTTCCCGGTGGATGAGAAGACAAAGGCATATTTAGAAGAGCATTCGAAAAAAGAATATCAGATTTTTGAGGCAGATGAAGATGCAGAATACGAACAGGTTGTGACAATTGATCTTTCCGAGGTGCGTCCAACGGTTGCATTCCCGCATCTTCCGGGCAATGCAAAGACCATCGATGAGATCGAGGCGATGGAACCGATCAAGATCGATCAGGTGGTGATCGGTTCCTGCACCAATGGAAGAATGGAAGATATGCGAAAGGCTGCGGCAATCTTAAAAGGGCATACGGTACATCCGGATGTGCGTGTGATGGTCATTCCGGCAACTCAGAAGATTTACAAACAGTGTATCAAAGAAGGGCTGCTTGATATTTTTGTGGATGCAGGCTGTGCGGTCAATACACCGAGCTGTGGACCGTGTATGGGCGGTCATATGGGTGTTATGGCAGCAGGAGAACGCTGTGTATCTACGACAAACCGGAATTTTGTAGGAAGAATGGGACATGTAGATTCTCTCATTTATCTTGCATCTCCGGAAGTGGCAGCGGCGAGTGCGATTGCAGGATATATTGCAAATCCGGAGAGGGCAGGTGAAGAGGCATGAGAGCACAGGGACACGTTTTTAAATATGGAGACAATGTAGATACGGATGTGATTATTCCGGCAAGATATCTGAATTCATTTGATGCAAAAGAGCTGGCATCACATGCCATGGCAGATATTGATCCGGAGTTTGCAAAAAAAGTGCAGGCGGGAGATCTGATCGTGGCAAAGAAGAATTTCGGCTGTGGTTCTTCCAGAGAGCATGCGCCTCTTTGTCTGAAAACAGCAGGAGTAAGCTGTGTGATCGCAGAGACCTTTGCAAGGATTTTCTACCGCAATGCCATCAATATCGGGCTTCCGATCATTGAATGTCCGCAGGCGGCACAGGAAATCGAAGCCGGAGATGAGGTTGAAGTAGATTTTGACAGCGGAATGATCTACGACCGTACCAAAGGAACTCAGTATCAGGGACAGGCGTTTCCTGAATTTATGCAGAAGCTGATCGCAGCCGGAGGTCTTGTAAGCTATACAAACAGCAGAAAGAAATAGAACGGAAATTAAGACCGGATATTGAAAGAAAGAGCATGATATAAAATGAGGGCGTTTTCAAAAAGTCGGAGAATCTTTTGGAACGCCCTCATGGATTTTATTAAAGAAGAAAGAAGTGAAATGAGAAAGAGAGGAACATCAGTGGAAGAGAAAAAGTTGAGAGTGGAAGAAAAAGGAAGGGCGGTGGCGCTTCTTCCGATCGGAGTATTTCTGGTCCTGTTTTTGGGGATGGGGATTGTATTTGGCGATTTTTATGCGATGCCGGCAATTGTGGCATTCTTAATCGCTCTTCTGACAGCGTTTTTGCAGAATGGGAAGTTAACATTTGCAGACAAAATGAAGGTGATTTCTGCCGGGATCGGAGATGAGAATATCATTACGATGAGTCTGATCTTTTTATGTGCAGGCGGATTTTCCGGTGCAGTAACTGCGGTAGGCGGTGTGGAGAGTACGGTAAATCTGGGGCTTTCGGTGCTTCCGCCATCCATTGCAGTCGTAGGATTGTTTGTGATCGGCTGTTTTATTTCTGTATCCATGGGAACCTCCATGGGAACGATCGCAGCGCTTGCTCCGATTGCAGTCGGAATCAGTGAAAAGACAGGATTTTCTCTGGCAATCTGTATTGGAGCCGTTGTCTGCGGAGCAATGTTTGGTGATAATCTGTCCATGATCTCAGATACAACGATCGCCGCGGTAAAAACACAGGGCTGCGAGATGAAAGATAAATTCAAGGCAAATTTTCTGATCGTACTCCCGGCGGCGATTTTAACGATTGTGATATTCTGGCTGATGACAAGAAACGGAAGTTATCAGATCCGGGAGGAGATGCCATACAGCATCTGGAAAGTACTTCCATATCTCGTTGTATTGGTGGGAGCACTGGCGGGGATTAACGTGTTTGTTGTTTTGATCAGTGGAACCGCGTTATCTCTGATCGTAGGCGTTGCAACAGGAAGCATCGGATTGTCTGAGATTTTCAATGTGGTGGGAAAAGGTGTGACAGGAATGTATGATATCACGGTAATTTCGATCATTGTTGCCTGTATCGTGTCACTTGTCAGAGAATATGGTGGAATCCGGTTCATCTTAAATCTGATCAAAAGCAGGATCAGAGGAAAAAGAGGCGGCGAATTTGGAATCGCAGTGCTGGCATTGTTTGTAGATCTTTGTACAGCCAATAATACCATTGCCATTGTGATGGCAGGTCCCATTGCAAAAGAGATCAGCGAAGAATATGACATTGATCCAAAACGATCCGCATCCCTTCTGGATATTTTTACATCCGTGGGGCAGGGAATGATCCCGTATGGAGCTCAGCTTCTGTCTGCGGCAACTCTCACAGGACTGACTCCGTTTGATATTATTCCGAATTTGTTCTACCCCATTCTGATGGGTGTCAGTGCAATTCTCTTCATTGTATTTAAGAAACAAAATTGATAAAACAGAGCACTTATGATATAATTCATGGCAATAACAGTGTGAAGAAAGAAAAAGAGGGCGAAGATATGAATTTGTTATACAAAAGCACAAGAAATTCTGAGAAAAAAGTAACAGCGTCTGAGGCAATCTTAAAAGGGCTTGCAGAAGATGGCGGACTCTTCGTGCCGGAGCAGATTCCGACACTGGATGTGACAATGGAAGAACTCAAGAACATGACGTATCAGGAGACTGCATACGCAGTGATGAAACAGTTTCTGACAGACTTTACAGAGGAGGAGTTAAAGCACTGCATAGACAGCGCATATGATTCCAAGTTTGATACAGAAGTGATCGCCCCCCTTGTGAAAGTGGGAGATGTCTATCATCTGGAGCTGTTTCACGGAGCGACGATCGCGTTTAAGGATATGGCATTATCGATCCTTCCGCATTTGATGACAACATCTGCAAAGAAGAATCATGTGACAAAGGATATTGTCATTTTGACAGCAACCTCCGGAGATACCGGAAAAGCTGCGATGGCAGGATTCGCAGATGTGCCGGGAACGAAGATTATTGTGTTTTATCCGAAGAACGGGGTCAGCCGGGTGCAGGAGATGCAGATGGTGACACAGAAAGGTGCCAATACTTCAGTTGTGGCAATTCATGGAAACTTTGATAATGCACAGAGCGGTGTCAAAGCGCTTTTTGAAGACCAGGCGCTTGCAAAGGAACTGGATGCGGCAGGATATCAGTTCTCTTCCGCAAATTCGATCAACATCGGTCGTCTGGTACCTCAGGTTGTGTATTATGTCTATGCATATGCAAAACTGCTTCAGAATGACGAGATTCAAAGTGGAGAGAAGATCAATGTGACGGTTCCGACCGGAAACTTTGGTAATATTCTGGCAGCATACTATGCAAAACAGATGGGGGTTCCGATCAATAAGCTGATCTGTGCATCCAATGAAAACAAAGTCCTGTTTGATTTCTTCCGTACAGGAACATATGACAAAAACAGAGAATTTGTGCTGACATCCTCCCCGTCCATGGACATTTTGATCTCAAGCAATCTGGAGCGGCTGATCTATACAATTGCAGGACAGGATGGTCAGAAAAATGCAGAACTGATGGATGCATTAAAAAGTAGTGGTGCATATGAGATTACAAAAGAAATGAAAGCAAAACTGGATGATTTTGTGGGAGGTTATGCAACGGAGGAACAGACAGCACAGGCAATCCACGATACATATAAACGTACCGGATATGTGATGGATACACATACGGCAGTTGCTTCTTGTGTATGTGCACAGTACAGAGAAGAAAGTGGGGATGAGACAAAATGTCTGATCGCTTCCACAGCCAGTCCATATAAATTCGTAGGCAGTGTGATGCGTGCAATTGATGCAGAATATGCGGGAAGAGACGAGTTTGAGCTTGTGGACGAGCTGGAGAAGCTTTCTCAGGTTGCCGTTCCGAATGCGGTCAAGGAGATTCGTGATGCGAAAATCCTTCATACAAGAGAGTGTGATGCAGACAAAATGAAAGAGACAGTGAAAGAAATATTAGAAATCGAGGTATAGTCAATGAGTGCGGACAGTATGAACAGTGTGTTTGGTTTTATCGGAATTCTTGCAGTAGGATGCGGGATATATTGCCTGTATGCATATTTTAACATGAAAAAAGACGGACACATTAATGAAACGATTCTCCTGGGGAAGAGTTATTCAGAAAAGATGTGCAAAGATAAGGAAGCATATCTGAAAAAGGCGTTGCCGGCAGTTCTGGGATTTGGAATTGTTTCGATTCTTTATGGAATTGTAGATTGTATCCACTGGTATGTAAATCCGATGGAGATGGTGGACACAGTGGGCGGCATTCTTTTTATGGCAGCACTGGTGGTATTTGCAGTGTATACGATGCAACTGAAAAAGAAATATTTTTAGAAAGATACAAGGGGAATATCAACGAAAGAGAGTCAGGAGGATCTGACTCTCTTCTTACGTCATACAAATTGCAGAAATGATTCATCTATCGGAGTAATAACGTTCTAATGACAGGATTTATAAAAAGATATCAGCGGCTTTATCACTCTGACAGACTTTGTTCAGTTTTTTGGCTGCCATGGAGAGTTTCATACTGCTGACACTGCGGGCTTTTTGCTTACAGCTTCGTACGCAGCGCAGGCAGGAAATACATTTTTTCTTGTCCGTCTTTTTCGGATCCTGTGCAGAGATTGCTCCGGCAGGACATGATTTGACGCAAGCTTTACATTCCGTGCACAGGCTGACATCTGCCTTTGGAATCAGTGGAGTTTTTGCATATTTGCGATATGGAGTGTTACCAGGTACCTGAATGGAGAGCGCAGAGAGATCTTCATTTTTGATACGGCGGTTTAATGCGATCCCGAACTCACTGATTGTCTTTAGATCCGCTTTATTCGGACGGCTCAGACCAATTGAACGAACGATCGAATGCTCAGTAGGAAATGCACCGGCACCGATTACGTGGAATCCCCGATTTTCCACCTCGGTTTTTAATTCTAACAGAGCATCTTCGTATGCCCGGCAGCCATAAGTTGCGATCAGCGCAGCCGGAGTGTTGTTTCCTTTGAGTGTCTCGAAATAAGAAAGAAATGTTTCGGGAACCCGGCCGGAATAAACCGGGATTCCAAACAGGACAAAATCTGTTTCGTCAAATTGCAGAACCGGCTTTTTTTCTTTATGTACGGACAGGTCAAATGAGACGGATTTAAGGTCAATCTGACGTGCTGCCTCCATGATGACCCTTCTTGTCGTCCCTGTCGGACTGAAATAGACCAGTTTTAATTCAGTTGTTTTCATAATAGTATCCTCTCCTTGCATTCAAATGTAAATAATGTTACTATACCATAAATTTGAAAAAAATACCATGAAAAAAGAAATGGAGTATGGGTTGTAAAATCTATGTAAATAGGCTATAATAAATTCAACGGAAAACCTGAGATGTTCGATAACCTTGTTATTTTGAACCTACAATACTTTAAACGGGATTCTTATATTTCTGTAATATGTCAAGCCTCCGTTATGCAGTGGAAGACAGAAAAGCAGATGCGGTTGCCCACCTAGCTTGCGTGCTAGGAGTCAAAATACAGGGAACGGCATTTTGGGGATTCTACAGAAGATAAAAGGGAATGAAATTTAGCACAGGCTGATTTCATTCCCTTATTTCATCAATACAGGATATACAAGCCTTCAAAAAAGATCCCTTTACGAAACAGGGGCTTTATGATATGATTTTGAAAGTTTGAGAGCAGCAGGAGAGAATATTATGGGAAGAAGAGTCAAGGAGACGATAAAAAAAGTAAATAAAGTCACTGAGATCGTCGGCTCCCATCATACAGGAGCGTATGCGGCCCAGGCTGCTTATTTTTTTGTACTCTCTATGATTCCGATCATCCTGCTTTTGCTGACGGCGGTACAGTTTACACCGGCTACTTATGCAAATGTCATCGATGCAGTGGAGCAGGTGTTTCCGACATCTGTGCAGGGGTTTATCCGTTCGATCGTGACACAGGTCTATTTTTCCCAGTCGGCTAAGATCATTCCGATCACGATCCTTGTAGCGCTGTGGTCTGCGGGAAGAGGGGTACTGTCCGTGACTGCAGGACTGAACTGCATTTATGGTAATACCGAGACTCGTAATTATGTATACCTGAGGCTTAGGGCTTCTTTATATACCGTGATCTTCATTCTTGCAATCGTACTGTCACTGGTTCTGTCTGTATTTGGAAACAGTATCAGCGCCATGATCTACAAGCATGCACCGTTCTGGAGTACTCTGATGCAGTATATTATTAAGATACGGACCGTTATGACACTTGCAGTTCTGACCGTTTTCTGGGATCTGGTTTATAAATATCTTCCAAACCGGAGAGCAACACAGAAGACAACTTTGCGTAAACAGCTTCCGGGAGCCGTTTTTACAGCGTGCGGATGGCTGCTGATCTCTTTTATCTTTTCGATTTATCTGGACATCTTTGAAGGATTTTCAGATATGTATGGAAGTATGACTACGATTGTGCTGATTATGCTGTGGCTGTATCTGTGTATGTATGTGATCCTGCTTGGCGGAGAAGTCAATGCACTGTTAGAGAAATATCTTGACAATCACAAAAACTGTGATAAGATAATAAAGTAAATTTGTCTTAAATTTGAAAAATGAATCAGGATATGAAAAGCGATGAGCGTGCACAGTAGAGAACTGTTTTCCATCAGAGAGAGAAGGTCACTGGCTGTAAGCCTTCTTTGGTTCAGACGGCAATCGAAATTCCCACGTAAGCTGCATTTTTGAAATGATTTCAGAGTAGAAAGTGCCGTCTATTGTACGTTACACAAGACCAAGTGCTCACAGGAAGACTGTGGGAATTAGGGTGGTACCGCGAATACAGACTTCGTCCCTTTTGGGATGGAGTTTTTTTCATACTAAGAAATATGCTTTCAAAGAAAGGAGAAAGAAGATGAAAGACAGACTGGAACAAATCAAAGCACAGGCTTTGGAGCAGATTAAAGCTTCTGATATGCCGGAAAAGCTGAACGAGGTGCGTGTAAAATTTCTTGGAAAAAAAGGAGAATTAACAGCCGTATTAAAGGGAATGAAAGACGTGGCCCCAGAGGAGCGTCCGAAAGTCGGACAGCTGGTCAATGAGACAAGAGCTGCAATCGAAGAGCTTTTAGAAGAGACAAAAGTGAAAATGGAGGCAGCCATCCGTGAGGAAAAAATGAAAGCGGAAGTCATTGACGTGACGCTGCCATCTAAGAAAAGTACGGTGGGACACAGACATCCAAATACGATCGCGCTGGAAGAGGTAGAGCGCATTTTCGTGGGAATGGGATACGAAGTAGTAGAAGGACCGGAAGTAGAATACGACCTGTACAACTTCGAGAAACTCAACATTCCGGATGGGCATCCTGCAAAAGATGAACAGGATACCTTTTATGTGAATAAGGACATTGTGCTGCGTACACAGACTTCTCCGGTTCAGGCGAGAGTGATGGAGCAGGGCAAGCTGCCGATCCGTATGATCGCACCGGGAAGAGTATTCCGTTCTGATGAAGTGGATGCAACACATTCTCCATCCTTCCATCAGATTGAAGGTCTTGTGATCGATAAAAATGTTTCCTTTGCAGATCTGAAAGGAACACTGGAAGTGTTTGCAAAAGAGCTGTTTGGAGAAGAGACAAAGACAAAATTCAGACCGCATCATTTCCCGTTTACAGAGCCAAGTGCAGAGGTGGATGTGACTTGCTTCAAATGCGGAGGCAAAGGATGTCGATTCTGTAAAGGTTCCGGCTGGATTGAGATCCTCGGATGCGGGATGGTACATCCACATGTGCTGGAGATGTGCGGAATCGATCCGGAGGAATATTCAGGATTTGCGTTCGGTGTCGGTCTGGAGCGAATCGCACTGCTGAAATATGAAATTGATGACATGAGACTTTTGTATGAAAATGACATCAGATTTTTGAAACAGTTCTAGGATTTAGGTGGAGAGAAAGGAATAGGATTATGAATACTTCTTTATCATGGTTGAAAGCGTATGTCCCGGATCTGGACGTGACAGCGCAGGAATATACAGATGCAATGACATTGTCAGGAACAAAAGTAGAGGGCTATGAACAGCTGGATGCAGATCTGGAAAAGATTGTCATTGGTCAGATCGATAAGATTGAAAAGCACCCGGATGCAGACAAACTGGTCGTATGTCAGGTGAATGTAGGAACAGAGACAGTACAGATCGTAACAGGTGCGAAAAATGTATTTGAAGGTGCAAAGGTGCCGGTCGTACTGGACGGTGGACGCGTGGCAGGGGGACATGAGCCGGGACAGAAAGTTCCGGGCGGAATCAAGATCAAAAAAGGCAAGCTCCGCGGAGTGGCAAGTTTTGGGATGATGTGTTCTATCGAGGAGCTGGGTTCTACGACAGATATGTATCCGGAGGCTCCGGAAGACGGAATCTATATCTTCCCGGAGGATGCCGAAATCGGAGCAAGTGCGATTGAAGCGCTTGACAGAAACGATGTGGTATTTGAGTATGAAGTGACATCCAACCGTGTAGACTGCTACAGCGTACTTGGAATCGCAAGAGAAGCAGCCGCTACATTCAACAAAGAGTTTGTTCCTCCAATCGTGAAAGAGACAGGAAATGGAGAAGATGTCAACGATTATATAAAAGTAACAGTAGAAGATGCCGATCTGTGTCCGAGATACTGTGCAAGAGTGGTAAAAAATATTAAAATCGGTCCGTCTCCAAAATGGATGCAGAGAAGGCTGGCATCTGTAGGAATTCGTCCGATCAACAATCTGGTGGATATTACAAACTATGTGATGGAAGAGTACGGACAGCCGATGCATGCCTATGATCTGGATACGATCGCAGGTCATGAGATTGTTGTAAAAACTGCACAGGATGGAGAGAAATTTACCACACTTGACGGACAGGAGCGTATCATGGACAAGGACGTCCTGATGATCTGTGACGGAGAAAAAGCAGTTGGAATTGCCGGTATCATGGGCGGAGAAAACTCCATGATCACAGATGATGTCAAGACCATGCTCTTTGAGGCAGCATGCTTTGACGGTGTCAACATCCGAAAATCTTCAAAGAGAGTAGGGCTTCGTACAGATGCTTCCGGAAAATTTGAAAAGGGTCTGGATCCGAACAATGCAAAAGCAGCCATAGACAGAGCCTGCCAGTTAGTAGAAGAATTAGGCGCCGGAGAAGTGGTTGGCGGAACCGTGGATGTTTACGGAAAAGTAAAAGAGCCGGTAAGAGTTCCATTTGATGCAGATAAGATAAACTCCATGCTGGGAACTTCCATTTCAGAAGAAGAGATGCTTGGTTATTTCGCAAAGATCGGTCTGGAATATGATGAAGCAGCAAAGGAAGTGATCGCACCGACATTCCGTCATGATCTGTTCAGAATTGCAGATCTGGCAGAAGAGGTTGCAAGATTCTTTGGATATGATAATATTCCGACGACACTTCCAAAGGGAGAGGCCACAACAGGAAAACTGTCCTTCAAACTGAGAATCGAAGATGTGGCAAAAGATATCGCCGAATTCTGCGGATTCAGCCAGGGAATGACCTATTCATTCGAGAGCCCGAAGGTGTTTGACAAACTGAGAATCCCGGCAGATTCGAAATTGAGAGAAACAGTGGAGATCATGAACCCACTGGGAGAAGATTATAGTGTGATGAGAACGACATCCTTAAATGGAATGCTCACATCTCTTGCGACAAACTATAACCGCAGAAACAAAAATGTAAGACTTTACGAACTTGGAAATATTTATCTGCCAAAACAGCTTCCGATCACAGAGCTTCCGGAGGAAAGAATGCAGTTTACTCTGGGAATGTATGGAGAAGGGGATTTCTTCAGCATGAAGGGTGTAGTAGAAGAATTCTTTGAGAAGATCGGAATGCACGAAAAAGAAACATACGATCCAAATGCAGGAAAAACATATCTGCATCCTGGGCGCCAGGCAAATATCATTTACGATGGAAAAGTAGTCGGATATCTGGGAGAGGTACATCCGGAAGTTGCCGATACTTACGGAATCGGGGAACGCGCATATGTAGCAGTACTGGATATGCCGGAGATCATTCCGTATGCAACTTTTGACAGAAAATATACAGGAATCGCAAAGTACCCTGCTGTGACAAGAGATATCAGTATGGTAGTGCCAAAAGAGATCCTGGTAGGACAGATTGAAGATGTGATCGAGAAAAAAGGCGGAGCATATCTGGAAAGCTATGCACTGTTTGACCTGTATGAAGGAAGTCAGATCAAAGCCGGATTCAAATCCGTTGCATATTCTATCGTATTCCGTGCAAAGGATAAGACTCTGGAAGAGGCGGATGTAACTTCTGCGATGAACCGGATCTTAAAAGCACTGGAAGAGATGGGAATCGAGCTGAGAAAATAGGACCGAGTCTGTTTAGAAAGAGGGATATCATTGAAAACAAGTGATTTTTATTATGACCTGCCGGAGGAACTGATCGCACAGGATCCTCTGGAGGATCGCTCCGGTTCCAGATTATTGTTTCTGGATAAAGAGACAGGGAAAACAGAGCATCATATCTTTCGGGATGTGATCGATTATCTGAATCCGGGAGACTGTCTGGTCATCAACGATACAAAAGTAATTCCGGCACGCCTGATCGGAGAAAAAGAAGGCACCGGTGCCAAGATCGAGGTCCTCCTGTTGAAGCGCGGAGAAAACGATGTGTGGGAAACACTGGTAAAACCGGGGAAAAAAGCAAAACCGGGAACCAGGATCAGTTTCGGAGATGGACTTCTGGTCGGCGAGGTTGTGGATGTGGTAGAAGAGGGAAACCGTCTGATTCACTTTGAGTATAAGGGAATCTTTGAGGAGATTTTAGACCAGCTTGGTCAGATGCCGCTTCCTCCATATATTACCCACCAGCTGGAAGACAGAAGCCGTTATAATACGGTGTATGCAGCTCACGAAGGTTCAGCTGCAGCACCGACTGCGGGGCTTCATTTTACTCCGGAGCTTTTGAAAGAAATTCAGGAAAAAGGCGTGGATATTGCAAGAGTGACACTTCATGTCGGACTGGGCACATTCCGCCCGGTGAAAGTGGAGGATGTGACCGAGCACCATATGCATTCGGAGTTTTACATGGTGGATGCAGAAGCGGCAGAGAAGATCAACAAAGCCAAAGAACATGGAGGCCGTGTGATCTGTGTGGGAACGACGAGCTGCCGTACCATCGAATCTGCGGCGGACGAGAACGGACGCTTAAAGCCTTGCAGCGGCTGGACAGAAATTTTTATCTATCCGGGATATCAGTTTAAGATATTAGATGGGCTGATCACAAATTTCCATCTGCCGGAATCTACACTGATCATGCTGGTATCTGCACTGGCGGGAAAAGAGCATGTCATGGCAGCCTATGAAGAGGCAGTGAAAGAACGGTATCGTTTTTTCAGCTTCGGAGATGCGATGATTATTTTATAGAGGAAGAAAAACGCCATTCTATGGGGACATAGATGGCGTTTTTTTGACTCTGTGGAATTGAAAAAATGCATGGAAAAGAAACAAATGCTGTGATATGATGAATATGCTGTCGAAACCTTCCAGCAGAAGGGAGGTGAGACTATGGATTATATTCTCCGATTCCCTGTTTCGGTTATGGCGAGTGTGGCTGGCTACTACATACGCAAGTGGTTAGACCGGAATGATAAAGACAGTTAGCCCAAAAAGAACCCCCAAGGACTGGCCTCCTTGGGGGTTCACTTTGACTATGGAATATTCTCCATTTCCTTAGCTAAGATTATGATATGCCACTTTACAAAAAAAGTCAACAGTTTTTCAAACACTGATTTATCGAATACCTCCCGGCTATCGGACATAGGATAGTCAGGAGGTGTTTTTATGATTTATGTGACAGTACCGGGAGATACTGTATCTTCGATCTCCCGTCAAAGTGGGGTTCCCGTCTGGAAGATTATTTATGATAATCAGCTGGGAGAAGAGGGAAAACTGACAGTGGGGCAGGCGCTGCTCTTATTAAAACCGCAGGAGAGCGCGGAAATTCGAGAGGATTTGTATGTGACAGGGTATGCATATCCTTTTATTGAACCTTATGTGCTGGAGATGGCATTTCCGGCACTCAATGAACTGCTTGTGTTTTCTTATGGCTTTACGTTTGAAGGAGAGTTGGTTCCGCCCATACAGGATGAAACATGGATGATACAGCTGGCCTGGGAGAATGGGATAGAACCGATGCTGGTTCTGACCCCGTTTACACAGGGGGTCTTTAACAATCAGCTGATCCAGACTCTGGTGGAGGAAGAATCAGTACGTGAAAATGTGATTACCAATCTGCTGAAGGTGGTGGAGGAAAAAGGATATGTGGGCGTGGATGTAGATTTTGAATATGTCCGTGCGCAGAACAGGGAAGGATATGCCGAGTTTGTCGGAGAATTGCGGGCTGCCATGAACGAAAAGGGATATCGCGTGTCAGTGGCTCTGGCGCCCAAGACGTCTTCAGATCAGAAAGGGCTGCTCTATGAGGGGATTGATTATGCACTTCTGGGAGAACAGGCAGACCGGCTGTTTTTGATGACTTATGAGTGGGGATATTCTTATGGTCCGCCCATGGCAGTCGCACCCCTTACGAAAGTCCGCCAGGTGGTAGAGTATGCGCTGACACAGATCCCGGCTGAGAAGCTTCTGATGGGGATACCGAACTATGGGTATAACTGGACCCTTCCTTATGAAAAAGGAGTGACAAAAGCAGAGACGATCGGTAATGTAGGGGCTGTACGGCTTGCGGTGGAATACGGTGCTCCAATTCAGTATGACCAGGAGGCTCAAAGCCCGTATTTTACTTACAGAAATCAGGGAAGAGAGCAGGAAGTCTGGTTTGAAGATGTGAGAAGTATTGCGGCAAAGATCGAACTGGCAAAAGAATATGAACTATATGGAGTCGGATACTGGAATTTAATGCGTCCTTTTCGTGCAAATTGGATCATGTTGGAATAAAAAGACCGGGAAATCACAAATGGAACTGTGATTCCCCGGCAGATTAAAGATTATCTTGTGACTGAACTGCATTATAACCGGTCTCTTTTGTGCGGATTTTGACAGCGCTGCGGATTTCATAGCTGAAAATTTTTCCGTCACCGACTTCGCCGGTAAAAGCGGCTTTTTGTATTGCTGAGATTGTTTTTTGTTCCCATTCTTCGGAAGAGACGACCACTTCAAATTTAATTTTGGGATGTAACAGGATATCTACTTCACTTCCGCGGACAATTTCTGTATAGCCACGCTGCGTTCCATACCCCATAACCTGGGAGATGGTAACCCCGTTCACCTGGATGTCCTGAAGAGCAGATTTAACCTGTTCAAATTTTTCTTCTCTTACGATTGCTTCAATTTTGATCAACATGATGACTCCCCCTCTTTTATGAATCAAATCCGTTAAAGGACGGATATGCATTTTCTCCATGCTGTGAGAAATCCAGACCGGATATCTCATCAGAAACATCTACACGAAGCGGTGTGAAAATTCTTACGATACCGATGCAGATCAAGGTTCCGCACACAGCAACTGCAATGGTGACCAGAATGCTGATCAGCTGTGCAGTGAATAAATGAAAATCTCCGAAGACTAATCCATTCCATCTGGCAACAGAATTGACAGAAGTTTTACCGAAAAGTCCGGTCGCAATACCGCCCCAGATACCGCCGATTCCATGACATCCGAACGCATCGAGCGCATCATCGATTTTTAATTTCTGTTTTAAGAGCACCACGGTAAAATAGCAGATCGGACTGACAAGTGCACCGATCAGGAAAGAAGACCAGATCGGAACAAATCCGGCACCGGGGGTGATAGCTACAAGCCCTACGACCAGCCCTGTAGAAGCACCGACAAGTGTGGTTTTTTTACTTTTCAGATAATCAATGAGCATCCAGATGAGCATTGCGGAAGCAGAAGCAATCGCAGAGGTCATAAAAGCGTGAGCTGCAAGTCCATCTGCCGCAAGAGCACTTCCGGCATTGAAGCCAAACCATCCGAACCAGAGCAGTGATGCACCCAGAGTGACAAATGGGATGTTGTGGATGCGATAGGAAGTGTGTTCATATCCGCGTCTTCGACCAAGACAGATGGCAAGGACAAGAGCGGATACTCCGGAACTGATATGGACAACATTTCCGCCGGCAAAATCAACAGATCCTAAAGCGGCAAGGAAACCGTCTTCTCCCCATACCATATGTGCCATCGGATAATAAACAATCAAAGACCAGAATGCAATAAACAGAAACAGTGCCTTAAAACGCATTCTGCCGACGACAGCTCCGGTGATCAGCGCAGGGGTAATGACTGCGAACATCATCTGGAAACCGGCAAATACAAGATGTGGAATTGTATCAGCATAGGGTCCGGGATCGGCTCCTACACCCTGAAAAGCAAAATATCGGAAATCACCGATGATTCCGGCATGGTTTCCGCCGAAAGAAAGGGAATATCCAAACAGTACCCACATAACGATGGACAGCCCCATAATGCCGATGCAGGCCATCATTGTGTTGACAACATTTTTCCGGCGGACCAATCCGCCATAAAAGAAAGCAAGGCCCGGTGTCATAAGAAAAACAAGGGCAGAGCAAAGCATGATAAAACCAGTATCTCCTGAACTCATAAAATCTCCTCCTAGTTGAAACAAAAACAGTTTTTCTGCTGTGAAAAGGCCTTTTCTATAAAAAAAGATGTCTGAGAGATTTTTAAAAATCCTTCAGACATCTTCGTCTGCAAACAGAATAGCAGAGAAGCTGAAAAATGACAAGGGTGAAACTAAACAAAGAATTTTTGGAAAATCATGCAAAATTTTCAAAATTAAACAAACAGGCAGAAAATTGTAATTGTTATTGTTCCGGCTAATCAAACTAAGTTTTGACGGAAACGCCGGCTAATAGTATAGTAGATGAAAAGAAAGTGAAAAGAGAAGAAAATAATGAAGAGAAAAAGTGTGAGAATTTATAGTTTTACCGGGACTGGAAGCTGTCTGGCGTTAAAACTGGCGGAAAAACTAAAACAGGAAGGATATGTATGTACAGGATATACTGTGGCACGTTTTGCAGAGGATAAAAGGCTGCAGAGATTAAATGACGGATGGAAACAAGAAATCGGGGCATCCTGGGGAGAACATGCACTGGTATTTATCGGGGCGGCAGGAATCGCGATCCGTGCGATCGCTCCGTTTGTAAAAGATAAGTTTACAGATCCTCCGGTTATTGTTCTGGATGAGAAGGGCACATTTGCCATTCCGCTTTTGTCCGGACATGTAGGCGGCGGAGTAACGCTGGCGAAGGTTCTTGCAGAATACACAGGAGGAAGGGCGGTGATCACGACGGCTACAGATGTGCAGAAAAAGTTTGCGGCAGACGTGTTTGCCATGGAGAACGGACTCGTCATTACAGATCGGGAAGAGGCGAAAAAAATCTCGGCAGGGATTCTTGAAAAAAAGAATACGGGAATTTTTTCAGAGTTTCCGCTTTTGGGGGATGTACCCGAAGAACTGACCATATGTGGCAGTGAAGAACAACTGGAGGGATGCTGTGGGAAGATCGTGATCTGTGAAAGAAATCCCAGAAATAAAAAATCAGGTGTATTATATCTTTTGCCAAGAAATCTGTATGTGGGAATGGGATGCAAAAAAGGGACAAAAAAAGAAATTCTGGAGGCAGAGCTTTTGAAAACTCTGGAAAAGCATGGATTTTTACCGGAGCAGATCCGTGCACTTGGAAGCATCGATCTGAAAAGGGAGGAGGCCGGGTTGCTGGAGCTGGCAGATTCTCTTGGAGTGGAGTTTTTGACTTATTCCGCAGAATCACTTCAGGAAATTTCGGCAGTCAGCAGTTCTTCGGAATTTGTAAGAGGAGTGACAGGGGTAGACAATGTCTGTGAGAGAGCGGCGAAAAAAATGTGTCCGGATGGAGTGATGGTTCAGGAAAAGGTCTGTCTGAATCAGTGCACGGCTGCGTTTGTCTGTGGTGAAGTTATGGTAAAATTTAGGAAATAGTCCAGCGGTGTGATGTCAAGAGATAGATAATAAAAAAATCATATATTTTTGTATAAATCTCATGAAGACAAAAAACACCCACCTAAGCCCTGTCGACCAAATAAAAAAATGAGCAGGGCATAGCTCATCAGCAAGCAGATGGAATCTACTTTGCTGGAACATATAGGCGATTGTCTTTCAGCAGTCGAAAGACTAAACGCACAAATTTACGGGCAGTTAATGCGAGTGCACGTTTGTGTTGGCATCTGTTCACCTCTTTATATTTGAGGTGGTAGAAGTCGCTGTATTCTTTGTCGCATCTTACAAGAGAAAATGCAGCTTCATACAGATAATACTTTAAAAATCGGTTGCCGGAAGGAATGAGCCTTGTAACTTCGGCTTCAAAACTACCTGACTGGTGTTGCTTCCAGGCAAGACCTGCATATTTAGCAAGTGCAGCCTGATTATCAAAACGATTGATATCACCAATTTCAGCCATGATTCCGGCTGAATATACAGGTCCAATACCTGGAATGGATATCAATACATTTGGCAAGAGTTCCATCTGGGCTTTGATAGCTTTATCGAACTCTTTGATCTGAGATTCCAATGCCTTCATGGAGGTTATGGATATAGAAAGCACCTGATTGACAGAATCATTCACCGTTTTGGGCAAACGGTAGGAACTGCGGGCAGCTTTCTGGATGGCTTTGGCTACTGCATCCGGATCAGGAAAACGATTTTTTCCTTTTTCAATGATGAAGTCAGTAAGCTCATGTAAGTCCATATTTGCCAGTGCTTCTGCGGAATCAAATTCATCGTAGACAGCAAGGGCAGTAGTGCTGAAGGTATCGCTGAATACCTTCTCCTGTGTCATCGTAGAATACTTCTTGAACAGCACATTCATGAATCGCTGCTTTTCTTTGATAAGATTCTGAACAGCGAAGAAACGTGCCCGTGTGAGGTTCTGGAGTGCTTTGTAGCGATAGTCTCCCAGATATACCTCTTTGTTGATTCTACCGAAACGCAGGCAGTCAGCAATAACAAAAGAGTCCACATAATCATTCTTTGGCAAGTCATTGTAAGCATCATGAAACTTTTTCACTTGCTTAGGATTGAGGACATGAATCTTTCTGTTAAACGGTGCCAGAGTGGCATCTTCCCTTAAGAAGTACACGAGATTGTCTCCATAAACAGAGGTTGCTTCAAGACCGATCAGAACCGTGTCAAGGGAATGTGAAGTTAAAGCAGAAAGAATTCTTTTTACCAACTGGGTAGAACCTTCATGAGAATTAGCAACAGAAAAGTTACTGTGCTTATCCCCATTCGGGAGCATTAAGTAAACGACATTGGATTTGCTGCTTACATCAATACCGACGTAAAGAGTGTTCATTGTGATCACCTTCTTTCGTTGTAGAATAAAGTGTTCAATCGGCTTGGTAAAACCCATGATCATGGAGCATCGACACCCTCGCATATAAGAATCCAGCTTAAGATGGACAGATGCGAAACCATACTGCTAAATGGTCGTCCATGTACTTAAGCAAACAGCCAGCCGGTTTGAAGCTAACGTCCATGTCAGGGGAACAGACTATCTATGAAGCAACCATTACTGGTTCAACAAGGAGAAAAAGAACTATTACCTGATTGACACTGGGACAATTATATCATGGGCTTTGCTAAGCCTATTGAACAGATATTTATTAAGTTATCGAGGTACATTTATGTATCTAAAAGATATTATACGAGGAGGAAGAAAGATGAAGCGTATCTTGATTTTTTCAGGTACTACAGAAGGACGGGAACTGGCAGAATTTCTGAGAAACAGGCAGGTGGATGTCATCGTCAGTGTTGCCACAGAGTATGGAAGAGACTGTATGGATGTTGAGAGTTCTTCTAATGTAAGTGTGCGTACCGGACGTATGGATGAGACACAGATCCGGCAGTTTTTAACGGCGCAGAAAATTGATCTGGTGGTCGATGCGACACATCCGTTTGCAGCAGAAGTGACGAAAAACGTAGAGCAGGCATGTAGGATGGCAGGTACGGAATATATCAGATGTGTGCGGGAACGGCAGAACTGGGATGATAAAGGGGAGCGTGTTGTGCGTGTGGAAAGTGTACCTGAGGCAGTGGAATACCTGCAAAATACAGACGGGAATGTTCTGATCGCTACCGGAAGTAAAGAATTGAAAGAATATACCAGGATAGCAGGCTGCAAAGAGCGATGTTATGCCCGTGTCCTTTCTACACAGGTTTCAGTGGAAGAGAGCATTCGGCTTGGATTCGAAGGAAGGCATCTGATCGCCATGCAGGGTCCGTTTTCAAAAGAATTAAATCTTGCGATGCTAAGAGCTTTGGATGCCAGGTATTTTGTGACAAAAGAATCCGGAAAATCCGGTGGTTTTCTGGAGAAGGTGCAGGCTGCAGAAGAGGCAAAGGCTGTGCTGGTGGTAGTAGGAAGACCGTTTGAAGTCGGGAAAATACTAAAAGAAACGAAAAAATTCCTAGAAATATGGGCAGGGCTGTGCTAAAATTTAGAAAGATTTAAGGAAAGGCTGAAACAGGAAGAGGACAGAATATGAGGCAGGGAATGATCCACATTTACTGTGGAGACGGAAAAGGAAAGACCACGGCAGCTACGGGACTTGCAGTTCGGGCGGCCGGAAGCGGGATGAAAGTACTGTTTGCCCGTTTTTTGAAGAATGAGAACTCTGCAGAATTGTGTGTGTTAGATCAGATTCCGGGGATAGAAGTGATCCATTTACCGAAGTCCTATGGGTTTTATAACACGCAGTCCGAGGAAGAAAAGGCAGAGACAAAGCAGATGTATGGAGAATTGTGGAGGTATGCACTGGATCGGGCGAAAAATGGAGCGTGTGACATGCTTGTCATGGATGAATTTATGGCAGCAGACAGGTATGGTCTGATCCCGCATGAAGAGGCTATTCAGTTTTTGAAAGAGAAACCAGAAGGTCTGGAAGTGGTTCTGACTGGAAGAAATCCAACAGAAGATTTGATCGAAGCTGCAGACTATGTATCCGAGATCCGAAAAGTAAAACATCCATTTGACTGCGGCATTTGTGCCCGCAGAGGAATTGAATATTAAATATTATTTTGTATGTATGGACGCTGCTCTTTGTGACAGAAGAAGCAGGTGTTTCTACATAAATTCAGATTCAAAGCAGATTTAAAAGATGCCGTCCGAAAAAAGGCGGCAGGGGAACCAGGTGAGAATCCCGGACAATGCTCGTTGCTGTATTGGAGTAGTGGTATTTCATGAGGTCACTGTAGGAAATTCTATGGGAAGGCGAAATACTGTGTTTGATGCCTAAGTCAGAACACCCGCTTTTAAAGGAATCTGGAAGGTTACGGGAATATGACCGGGTGTATGCGAAACAGTCTCCTTTTTGAGTCTTTTGGCAGCCTGGAATATTTCAGAAAAATTTTGTCAAAAGAAAAGGAGAGAAAAGAACATGACAAAAAAACAGAACATCTTATTGAAGGCAAGCATCGCGATCGCGGTGTTATTTGCTATCGCACCGGCTTCAAATGCTATGCACATTATGGAGGGATACCTTCCGGCAGCATTTTGCATTGCGTGGGGAGTCATCTGCCTGCCGTTTATCGTCGCAGGATTTTTTTCCATTCAGAAAACATTAAAACAGAACAGAAAAACACTGATCCTTCTGGCAATGTCAGGAGCCTTTGTGTTTGTGATTTCTTCCTTGAAGATCCCGTCTGTGACCGGAAGCTGTTCCCATATGACAGGAACCGGACTGGGTGCGATTTTATTCGGGCCGACGGCAGCAGGCGTGTTGGGGCTGATCGTGTTATTATTTCAGGCAATTCTGCTGGCACACGGCGGACTGACCACGCTGGGAGCCAATACATTTTCTATGGCGATCGCAGGTCCGTTTCTTTCTTATGGGATTTATAAGCTTTGCCAGAAACTCAATGTAAACCGGAAGGTGGCAGTGTTTCTGGCAGCATTTTTCGGGGATCTGTTCACTTACTGTGTAACCAGTCTGCAGCTTGCTATGGCATATCCGTCTGAAGCGGGCGGGGTGGGAGCTTCCGCAGTGAAATTCCTTGGAGTGTTTGCTCCGACACAGCTTCCGCTGGCAGTAATGGAAGGGCTTCTTACGGTTGTGATCGTGATCGCACTGGAGTCTTATGCAAAACCGGAACTCAAAGCCGTTGGATTTTTAAAGGAGGAAAAGTAGGATGAGTAAGAAAAATAAAACACTGGTACTGGTTCTGCTGCTCGCGGTGGTCCTGCTGGCAGCAGTTCCGTTTCTGACTTTGAAAGATGCAGAGTTTGGCGGATCAGATGATGCGGGAAGTGTGATGGTAGAAGAGATCCATGGAGAATATGAACCATGGTTTACCCCTGTTCTGGAAGAGTTTCTTGGAAAAGAGATCCCGGGAGAGGTGGAGTCCCTGCTGTTTTGTGTACAGACCGGAATCGGCGTGGGAATCATCGCTTTTTGCATGGGTCGTCTCGTAGAGCGGAAGAAGTGGCAGAATGATAATCATTGATAAATTAAGTTATTCCTCCGGACTTGCACATGTGAGCCCGGAGGAGAAGTTTGCATATGCGGTTCTGACCCTGTTGGTCTGTGTGGTCAGCCGGTCTGTTACAGCGGCAGTGATCGTACTGGCGGTCAATGGAATTCTCAATGTAAAAAAGGGAAGAGTTCCATTTCACCTGTACCTGAAATACCTGATGGTACCCCTGATATTTCTGCTGTTGAGTACACTGGCAATCCTGGTCAATGTATCCAAAGAGCCGCTGGATGCCTATGCAATCCCGGTGGGGCAGTATTATGTGACATCCAGCTGGATGGGGCTGAAAAAAGGCGGGCAGATGATACTGACTGCGCTTGCAAGTGTTTCCAGTCTGTATGTCCTGTCTTTTAACACGCCGATGACGGAAATTCTGGATGTGTTAAAGCGACTGCATTTTCCGGGATTGTTCATTGAGCTGATGCTTTTGACATATCGGTTTATTTTTATCCTGATGGAAGGGGCATCTGCAATTATGACGGCGCAGAAAGCAAGGCTTGGAAACCGGGATCTGAAAACTTCGATCCAGTCTTTCGGGCAGATGGCATCGGTTGTGTTTGTGCGGGCGCTGAAGCAGTCGGATGCATTGTACAATGCGATGGAATCCAGATGTTATGACGGTGAGATCCGGGTACTTTCAGGAGAGTATGAAAAAAACAAGAGCAATTTCCGGAAAATAGCAGTTTTTGAGGCAGTCCTGATTTTGCTTGCGGTTTGGGAGAGAATAGGATGAGTGAAGAGATTATTTTAGAGGCGAGAGATATCTGGCATTCTTATGAAGAGAATGACAGGTTTTCTCTGCAGGGGCTGGACTTAAAAGTAAAAAAGGGGAGTAAGGTTGCTTTTATGGGAGCCAACGGTTCTGGAAAATCTACTTTTTTTCTCTGCTGCAACGGAATTTTACGACCACAAAAGGGAGATATTTTGTTTCATGGAAAACCTGTGAGCTACAAGAGAAAGGAACTTCTGGCACTTCGGGCCAAGGTGGGCATCGTGTTTCAGGACCCGGATAAACAGTTGTTTTCTGCCAGCGTGGAGCAGGAAATCTCATTCGGGATCCTGAATCTGGGTGTTGCAAAAGAACAGGCAAGAACAGAAGTGGAGCAGGTGATGGAAGAACTGGAGATCGTGCCCTTTCGAAAACGGCCGGTACATGCGTTAAGCGGAGGGCAGAAAAAACAGGTCTCGATCGCGGATATTTTAGTGATGCGTCCGGAGATCATCATTTTGGATGAACCTGCAGCAGCCCTGGATCCGAAGCATACCCGTATGGTAAATGAGATGGTAGACAAACTCACAGAGCAGGGAATCACAGTACTCATGGCGACTCATGATATGGATTATGCATATGCCTGGGCGGATGAGATCGTGTTGATGAAAGATGGAAAAGTGCTCTGTCAGGGCGCGCCGGAAGCAGTGTGCAGAGAAACAGAAAAGCTGAAAGAGACGAATCTGGAAGAACCGGCTCTTTTACGGTTATTTGACCGTTTAAAAGCACATAAAATAATAGAAGCAACAGGAAAAGCTCCAAGGACATGGAAGGAACTGGAGCAGTTGATCGGATAGAAATTTCTGGAGAGGAAGGATTGAAAATGGAGAAAAAAGGAATTCTTGTGGTAAGCTTCGGAACCAGTCATCTGGATACGATGGCAAAAACAATACAGGTAATGGAAGAGCAGATCAAAGAATCATTTCCCGGGTATACAGTATACCGGGCATTTACAAGTCAGATGATCTTGAACAAACTGGAACGGACAGAACATAAAAAGTATGATAATGTCCGTCAGGCACTGGAGCGTATGAAGCAGGACGGGATCACAAGGGTGATCGTTCAGCCGACACATATTATCAACGGCATTGAAAATGAAAAAATGCTGGAGGAGATTCAAAAACATGCGTCGTCTTTTGAAAAAGTCCTGGTGGGAAAACCACTTCTGTCTGAACCGGATGATTATAAAAAGACAGTGCATGCAGTGATGGAGGATGTGGATCTGGAAGAAGGCGAATGCCTGATCTTAATGGGACATGGAACAGATCACCATGCAAACAGTGCCTATCCGGCGTTGGAATATACACTTCAGGCATTGGGATATGACCGCATTCATGTGGCGACTGTAGAAGGCTTTCCAGAATTAAAAGACGTGATGCATCGGATTGAACAAAAGCAGTATCGTAAAGTGGCACTGCTGCCGTTTATGTTTGTGGCAGGAGATCATGCAAAAAATGACATGGCAGGAGATGAGGATTCCTGGAAATGTGAGCTGGAAGAAGCCGGATATGAAGTTCGCCCGATCTTAAGGGGACTTGGAGAACTTCCGGGAATCCGTCAGATTTTCATGGAGCATTTAGAGGAGGCACAATGACAGAACAGGCATTTGTGTGGAAAGATCAGAAAAAACTGAGAATGGGATATACCACCGGAAGCTGTGCTGCGGCTGCGGCAAAAGCAGCAGCCAGAATGCTGTTTTTGGGAGAAGAGATCCGTCAGGTTTCTCTGATGACACCAAAAGGGATCCGGCTGTATCTGGATGTGGAGGACATTTTGCGTATGAAAGACAAGGTACGCTGTGCGATCCGAAAGGATGCAGGGGACGATCCGGATGTGACGGATCAGATTCTGGTCTATGCAGAGGTTTCCAAAACAGAGGGAAAGCAGATCACACTGGATGGCGGCGTTGGTGTCGGACGTATTACCAGAAAAGGACTGGAGCAGGATATCGGCGATGCCGCGATCAATAAAGTTCCAAGAGCCATGATCCGTGAAGCAGTGGAAAAAGAGAAAGAGCGCGGCGGGTACACAGGCGGTCTTTCTGTGATCATTTCAATTCCTGACGGAGCAGAACTGGCAAAAAAAACATTCAACCCGAGGCTTGGTATCGAAGGAGGACTTTCTGTGCTTGGAACCACAGGCATTGTAGAGCCAATGAGTGAGAAAGCTCTGACAGATACGATTTTCCTGGAAATGAAGATGCTCAGAGAAAATGGAAACGAGTACTGTTATCTGGTACCGGGAAATTATGGAAGTGATTTTCTGAAAGAAGCACTTGGTTATGATGGAAATCTTGCGGTCAAGTGCAGCAATTACATCGGAGAATCCATTGATCATGCGGTGCGGCTCGGGATGAAAGGAATTCTGCTGATCGGACATGTGGGCAAACTGAGCAAGGTGGCGGCAGGAGTGATGAATACGCACTCCAGACAGGCGGACTGCAGGATGGAAGTATTTGCTTCGCATGCGGCGATGGCGGGGGCTGATCCTGAAACCGTAAAAAAAATTATGGAAAGTATTACAACAGCAGAAATGACAGAACTGCTTGAAAAAGAACAGCTGTTGGGACAGGTTATGGATTCTGTAATGAAACGGATCGCATTTTATCTGAAGCACAGAGGAGGGGAGTCTCTTCGTGTGGAAGCAATCGTGTTTTCGAATGAAAACGGGATATTAGGAGAGACTTCCGGTGCAGAAGAACTTTTGGAAATCATACGCGCAGAATCAGTGAAAGAGAAACGAACAGGAGAGAAAGAATGAGCGGAATATTTTACGGAGCAGGTGTAGGGCCGGGAGATCCCGAGCTTTTGACAGTAAAGGCACTGCGTGTCATGAAGCAGTGTCCGGTGATTGCAATCCCGGTATCGGATAAAAATTTTACAGAGGCGGCGTATGATCCGACAGGAACAGATCCTGCATATAAACGTTATCTGGAAAAATGTGTTGCCTATCAGATTGCAGTGCAGGCAGATGCACAAATCGGGGAGAAAGCCAAGTTGTATCTGCCAATGCCGATGATGAAAGAAAAAGAACGGCTTCGTCAGGTACATGACGAGGGTGCAGAAAAAACAGCAGAGCTTCTGGAAAAAGGAATGGATGTGGTGTTTATCACGCTGGGAGATCCGACCGTGTACTCGACCTGTATGTATATTCACAAGAGAATTCGGAAACAGGGATATGAGACAAGGATCATACCGGGAGTTCCTTCCTTTTGTGCGGCAGCGGCAAGACTGGATCAGAGCCTTGTGGAGAACCAGGAAGAACTGCATGTCATCCCTGCGTCCTATGAGATTGAAGAAGGATTAAAGATGGCGGGAACAAAGGTGCTGATGAAGGCCGGGCGAAAGATTCCTTATGTCAAGCAGGTGATCAAAGAGCAGAACTTAAATCTGACGATGGTAGAAAACTGCGGCATGGAGAATGAGACAATCTACCATTCGGCAGAGGAGATTCCGGATGAGGCAAGTTATTATTCATTGTTTATTGTAAAAGAGAAAAAATAGCAGAAGGGGAGGAGACGAAATGATCGTATTTGTAGGAGCAGGACCGGGAGCGGAAGATCTGATCACAGTGCGGGGACAGCAGTATTTAAAAGAAGCGGACATTATCATTTATGCAGGGTCACTGGTAAATCCGGGTCTTTTGCAGGTAAAAAAAGAAGGCTGTGAAGTATATAACAGCGCCTATATGACGCTGGAAGAAGTTCTGGAAGTGATGTATGCAGGGGAAAAAGAAGGAAAACGGATCGTTCGGCTGCATACCGGGGATCCGTGTCTGTACGGAGCGATAAGAGAGCAGATGGATGCTTTGGAAGAGCGTCAGATTCCGTACGAAGTATGTCCGGGTGTCAGTTCTTTTTGCGGAGCAGCAGCAGCGCTACATGCAGAATATACACTGCCTGATATTTCCCAGTCTGTGGTGATTACAAGAATGGCAGGCAGAACGCCGGTTCCGGATAAAGAGTCCATCCGCAGCTTTGCGGCGCATCAGGCGACGATGGTGATTTTTCTGAGCACCGGAATGCTTGGAAAACTGCAGGAAGAGCTGATGGCAGGGGGATATCCGGCAGACACTCCGGCAGCGATCGTGTACAAGGCAACCTGGCCGGAGGAAAAAGTGCTGCGATGCATGGTCTCAGAACTGGAAAAAACAGCGGCAGACGCACAGGTGACAAAAACAGCCCTGATCGTGGTGGGAAGAATTCTGGAAGGAGAATATGAGAGATCACTTCTGTACCATCCGGAATTTACCACAGAATTTCGACAGGGAAAACAGGAGGAGCAGGCAGATGAATAGAGTGTATGTAGTCGGGATCGGTCCCGGAGCGGGAAAACAGATGACAGAAGAGGCGAGAGAAGTGCTGAATGCCTGCGATACAATCATCGGATATACGGTGTATGTAGATCTGGTGAAAGAGCAGTTTCCCGAGAAAGAATTTCTGACCACGCCGATGAAGCAGGAAGTGAAGCGGTGCAAGATGGCATTTGAGGAGGCCATGAAAGGGAAAAAAGTGGCGATGATCTGCAGCGGGGATGCCGGTGTGTATGGAATGGCTGGTTTGATGTATGAGGTCGGTGTCGAGTTTCCTAAGGCAGAGCTTGAGATTGTGCCGGGGATCACGGCGGCAATCGGCGGTGCAGCCGTGCTTGGAGCTCCGTTAATTCATGATTTTGCAGTCATCAGTTTAAGTGACCTGCTCACACCATGGGAGAAGATTGAAAAGAGAGTCAGGGCAGCAGCCATGGCAGATTTTGTGATCTGTCTTTACAATCCTTCCAGCAGAAAACGTCATGACTATCTGGAGAAGGCATGTAATATGATGCTGGAATACAAAGCAGAAGATACAATCTGCGGAATTGTCAGACAGATCGGAAGAGACGGGCAGGAGAGCCGGATCCTTACATTAAAGGAATTAAAAGACACAGAGGTGGATATGTTTACAACGGTGTTTATCGGAAATGAACAGACACAGGAAATGGATGGTCACATGGTGACACCGAGAGGATATCGGGATGTGTAAAGAGAAAAGAATCGTTTATCTGGCCGGGATCGGAATGGGAACGAAAGAGGGGATGACTGTCCAGGCAAAAGAGTCTTTAAAAGGCTGTGACTGTATGATTGGCGCAAAACGGCTTCTGGAAGAGGTATCCGATGCAGATTGTGTCTGCCATGCAGAATATCTGCCGGAAAAAATAGAAGAGTACCTTCGAAAGCATCCGCAGTTTTGCAGGATCGGGATTGTACTTTCCGGGGATGCAGGATTTTACAGCGGGGCAAAAAAACTGGAAGAAGTTCTAAATGGCAGTGAAGAACGGTATGAAATCCAAAGGATTCCGGGAATTTCGTCTGTTGTGTATTTTGCAGCTGCGCTACACACTTCCTGGGAGGATGCAGCCCTTGTCAGCCTCCATGGAAGATGGCAGAACTGGATTTATGAAGCAGAACATCATGCAAAAACTTTTCTGCTGTTGGGCGGAAGAAAAGAAAATCTGAAAGAGAAGCTTTTGTATTATGGGCTTGAAGACTTGACGGTACATATCGGAAAAAATTTTTCCTATCCGCAAGAGCAGATTTTTTCAAAAACGGTAAGCGAACTGACGGAGGAGGATACAGAGGGGCTTTGCATTGTCTGTCTGGAAAATCCACATCCATCACAGAAGGTGTGCCGGCATTTGAAGGATGAAGCCTTTACAAGAGGAAACGTTCCTATGACGAAAGAAGAAGTGCGGACAATCTGTATCGCAAAGCTTGATCTGGAAAAAGATGCGGTTCTTTATGACGTTGGTGCGGGAACAGGTTCTGTTGCTGTTGAAGCAGCCTGCCAGGACGGCAGTATTCGAGTGTATGCTATTGAAAAGAATCCGGAAGGGATCGAGCTGATCCGTAAAAACGTGCAAAAATTGCGGACAGATAATGTGCAGATCGTGGAGGGAACAGCACCGGAAGCACTCAGGAAACTGGAACCGCCGACCCATGTATTTATCGGGGGAAGCAGCGGAAATCTGAGGGAAATCCTGCTGGCAGTTAAAAAGAAGAACCCGGATGTACAGATCGTACTGACAGCGATTTCTCTGGATACGATGGCGGAAGTAATGGAAGCAGTGGATGAAGGGCTTTTGCGGGAACCGGAAATTGTACAGATTACAGCGGCAAAAGCGAGAAAACTGGGACGTCATCACATGATGACAGGACAAAACCCGATCTATATTATTTCGGAGGGAGAAGCGTGAATATTCCAAGAATTTTAATTGCCGCACCGTCCAGCGGAAGCGGAAAAACGGTGATTTCCTGTGGGCTGATGGCAGCGTTTTGCAGACAGCAGAAAAATGTTGTTTCCTGTAAATGCGGACCGGATTATATTGATCCGATGTTTCATCGGGAGGTGCTCGGGATTGATTCTCAGAATCTGGATCTGTTTTTCTGCGAGAAAGAGCAGCTGACCGGGATTTTTGCAGAGCATGCCAAAAATGCCGATCTGGCAGTGGTAGAGGGTGTTATGGGATATTATGACGGCATGGGACTGGATACGGCAAAAGCAAGTTCCTATGATGTGGCAGCTGCCTTGCAGATACCGGTCGTGCTGGTGGTTTCAGCGAGAGGCTCCGCTCTGTCTCTGGCTGCTCTGGTGAAAGGGTTTCTGGAATTTAAAAAGGAGAGCCGGATTCGGGGAATTTTGTTAAACCGCGTATCGGCAATGTTGTATCCCCGTTTGAAAGAAATGCTGGAAAACGAGCTGAAAAAGGCAGGACATCCGATCAAGGTGCTCGGGTATATTCCGGAACATGAAGCGTTTCATCTAAAGAGCCGGCATCTTGGTCTGGTCACACCGGAGGAGATCAAACATCTGAAAGCACAGCTGGAGCAGGCAGGAGAGATCCTCTCAGAGACGGTAGATCTGGAAGGTCTCTATGAGTTGGCCAAAGAAGCACCGTCTCTGGAAATAAGCGTACCTGAGGATGAGGAGAAAGAAAATCCAAGGGTATCGATTGCAGTGGCAAGAGATGAGGCGTTTGGATTTTATTATAAAGACAATCTGAAACTGCTGGAAAGATATGGATGCAATCTGGTGTATTTCAGTCCCATTCGTGATACACACCTGCCAGAAGGAGTCAGCGGTCTTTTGTTAGGCGGCGGATATCCGGAATTATATGCCAGAGAATTAAGTGAAAACAAAACCATGCTTGCTAAAATCCGGGAAAGCATTCAAAATGGAATGCCCTGCCATGCGGAATGCGGCGGTTTTTTGTATCTTCATGAGAAGCTTGCGGATCCGAAAGGAAAACTCTGGAAGATGGCCGGCGTGATTAGAGGCGAGGCAGTGCCGAAGGAAAAACTGGTACGGTTTGGTTACATCAATCTGACAGGAGTGGTGGACGGTACGTTTTTGAAGCGAGGAGAGAGGATACGCGGTCATGAATTCCACTACTGGGACAGTACAAATAACGGAACAGATGCAAAAGCGTTAAAACCGGACGGAAAGAGAAGCTGGGAATGCGTTCATATGCAGCAGAATCTGTTTGCGGGATTTCCGCATCTTTCCTATTCGTCCAATCCGGTATTTGCAGAAAGGTTCATGCGGGAAGCAATCAGATGGGAGCAGTCACAAAAAGAAGGAAGTGAAAGAAAATGACACTGGAAGAGTTGAAAAAAGAGATCAGACCTTTGGATGAAACAAGCATGGAACAGGCAAGAAAGCACTGGATAAAGATCGCAAAACCACTGTTTTCTCTGGGAAAGCTGGAGGATGCAGTGATACAGATGTCGGGGATCAAAGAGACCCCGGATTATGAGCTGAAGAAAAAGGCGCTGGTCATTATGTGCGCAGACAATGGAATCGTGGAGGAAGGGGTCACACAGACCGGGCAGGAAGTGACTGCCATGGTAGCGGACAATTTCACAAAATCCAGTACCAGCGTCTGTGCGATGAGCAAAGTGGCCGGGGTGGATCTCTTTCCAGTAGACATCGGAATGGCGGTGGATGTTCCGTCAGTGACAGTCAAGGAAGAAAAAGTTGCCTACGGAACACGTAATTTTTCAAAAGAACCTGCAATGACAAGAGAAGAGGTATGGCAGGCAATTGAAATCGGCATCCGAAAAGTGGAACAGCTCAAAGAACAGGGATATGAGATGATCGCTACGGGAGAGATGGGAATCGGTAACACGACGACCAGCAGTGCTGTTGCGTCGGTGCTGTTATCCGTTGCACCAGAACAGGTAACCGGGCGCGGGGCAGGCCTTAGCAGCGCAGGACTTGAGAAAAAGATTTCTGTTATTAAGGATGCGATTGCAAACTATCAGCCGGACAAGGAAGATCCGGTGGATGTTCTTTCAAAAGTAGGAGGCCTGGATATTGCGGGTCTGACCGGTGTCTTTTTAGGAGGAGCTCTGTACCGCGTTCCGGTGGTGATCGACGGATTTATCTCTTCTGTAGCGGCTTTGTGTGCAGCGCGTATGGTGCCGGTTTCAAAGTCTTATTTTCTGCCTTCCCATGTATCCAAAGAACCGGCAGGAGCTATGCTGTTGGAGGCGTTGGAGCTTTCCCCGCTTTTGACTTGTAATATGAGTCTGGGAGAAGGGACCGGCGCAGTGGCAGTGATTCCGGTTCTGGAGATGGGGCTTTCGGTTTACCGGGAGATGACCACATTTGAAAAAGCAAAGATCGAACAATACGAGGTGTTAAAATGAGATTCTTTGAGTCTCTGGCAATCGGAGTTGCGATGTACTCGAAAATTCCGATGCCCCGGGTGGAATGGAATGAAAAAAATATGAAATATGCCATGTGCTTTTTCCCTCTGGTAGGAGTGGTGACAGGAATTCTGGAGGTCATCCTCGGAAATGCTCTTCTTGTGTATACGTCATGCGGAACGTTGTTTTTTGCAGGAGTGATGACACTGCTTCCGGTACTGGTCAACGGCGGAATCCACATGGACGGATTCCTGGACACGATGGATGCTCTGAATTCCTATGGAAGCAGAGAAAAGAAGCTGGAAATTTTAAAAGATTCCCGCACCGGAGCTTTCGCAGTGATCGGATTTGGACTATATCTTGTGGCAAGTCTGGCATTGTGGAGTGAAGCAAAATCAGAAATGCTCCCGGTGATCGGGGCAGGATATGTAATGTCACGTTCCCTTAGCGGACTTTCTGTGATGGTGTTCCCGTCTGCGAAAAAAGACGGACTTGGACGAACCTTTCAGGAGCAGGCACACAGGAAACGGGTGGCAGTTGTGATGGTGTGCTGGTTTTTTGCGGCTTTGGCAGTGATGCTGATGACTTCTGTGCAGATGGGCGCGGCGGCTCTTTGCACCGCTCTTCTGGTATTCTGGTATTACCATCACATGGCAATGAAACAGTTTGGCGGGATGACAGGCGATCTGGCAGGATATTTTCTGCAGCTTGCCGAACTTCTGATACTGGCAGCAGTTATCGTGGCAGGAGGTGCATTATGAGAATCTGGCTGATCCGCCATTTTCGGACACAGGGGAATCTGGAAAGACGGTATATCGGAGGAACAGATGAGCCCATCTTGCCGGGGCAGACAGGAAATATCCTGTGTTGTCCGGAGAAGATCATCACAAGTCCGATGCTTCGCTGCAAACAGACCGCCAGGTTGTTGTTTCAAAAAGAGCCGGATCTGATCTGTGAAAATTTCCGGGAGAAGGATTTCGGGCGTTTTGAAGGAAAAAATTATGAAGAATTAAAAGACGATCCCGGATATCAGAGGTGGCTGGATTCCAATGGGACGATTCCTTTTCCGGAAGGAGAAGGACAGGAGGCATTTCTTGAGCGAACACGACATGGATTTGAGCAGATGATGGAGCATCTGATGGATCTGCAGTGCCGGGAAGCAGCATTTGTCGTACACGGCGGTACGATCATGGCGGTTTTGTCAGCGTTTTCTCAAACGGGAGGAGACTTTTATGACTGGCAGGTCTCAAATGGCAGCGGATATTCTGCAATCGCAGAGGAGGAAAGCTGGAGACAGGGGAAAAAACAACTGACGGAGATAGAAAAATTATGAGAATATTACTTGCATGTATGACAGGATTTGGACTGGATCTGATCTTTGGCGATCCTTACTGGCTGTATCACCCGATAAGGCTGATCGGACATCTGATTTCTTTTTTGGAAAAACCGCTGCGAAGTGCGGCGGGAAAATCACCGAAAAAACAGATTGTGGCAGGGGGAATTCTGTGGCTCCTGGTGATTTTGATCAGTACCGGGATTCCATGTCTGATGCTGTGGGCGGCAGAGAAGATCCATCCGGCTGTTTCGTTTCTTCTGGAATGCTTCTGGTGTTACCAGATCCTGGCGGCACGTTCACTTTCTGTGGAGAGTAAGAAGGTATACCATGCTCTGAAAACACAGGATGTGGAGGGGGCAAGAAAAGCAGTTTCCATGATTGTAGGAAGAGATACCAAGTCCCTTACAGAAGAAGGGATTGCAAAGGCAGCAGTGGAAACTGTGGCAGAAAATACATCAGACGGTGTGACTGCGCCGCTGATGTTTCTGATGCTTGGCGGTGCACCGCTTGGATTCCTCTATAAAGCGGTCAATACGATGGATTCGATGCTGGGATATAAGAATGAAAAAAATCTTTATTTCGGGAGAGTGGCGGCAAAGATGGATGACGTGTTTAATTATCTGCCATCCAGAGTATCGGCAGTTCTGATGATCGCGGCGGCATTTCTGACAGGAATGGATGCAAAAAAGGCAGCGCAGATTTATAAAAGAGACCGGAGAAAGCATGCCAGTCCGAATTCTGCGCAGACGGAATCAGTCTGTGCAGGGGCGCTTCAGGTGCAGCTGGCAGGAGATGCATGGTATTTTGGGGTACTGCATAAAAAAGAGACGATCGGAGATCCGATCCGTCCTGTCGAGGCCGAAGACATCAAACGGGCAGGAAGGCTGATGTATGTGACAGCGGTGCTTACCCTGCTGTTTGCAGGAATGATCCGGTTCTGGTATTTCTGGTAAGAAAGGAGACAAAATCATGGAATATATGCATGGCGGAGATATTTATACTTATGAAAATGTGACGGACTACTCTGTCAACCTCAATCCTTTTGGACCAGGAGAGGAGGTGCTTTTGGCAATGGAGGAAAGTCTGAAGCATGCAGGGGAGTATCCGGACAGCAAAAGCCGGAAACTCAGAAGTGCACTGGCAGAACATCTGCAGGTTCCCCAGGAATTTCTGATTTTTGGAAATGGAGCGGCAGAGCTGATCTTTTTGCTGACCCATTCCCTGCGCCCGAAAAAAGCGCTCCTGACAATCCCGTCTTTTGCAGAATATCACAGAGCGCTTCAGGCGGTGGACTGTGAATGTGTGTACTATCCGCTCAGTGAGAAACACGGGTTTGTGCCGCAAACGTCTTATCTGGAGTTTTTGAAAGAAGATGTGGATCTGCTCTTCTTATGTTCTCCGGATAATCCAAGCGGAGCGGTAATCCCAAAGGACTTTCTGCTTGAGATTTTAAAGACATGTGAAGAAAAAGGGATTCTCATGATTTTGGATGAGTGTTTTGTGGAATTTCTGTCAGAACCGCAAAAACAGACACTTGCCAGAGAATGTGAGAGAAGTAAAAATCTGATGATTCTGCAGGCCTTTACAAAGATTTCTGCGATTCCGGGAATCCGGCTCGGATACGGGATCACATCCAATTTGGATTTGCTTGAAAAGATGGAAGGAAACCGGCAGCCCTGGAGCGTGTCCGGTGTGGCACAGGCAGCCGGGTGTGCGGCTTTAAAGGAAACGAAACGATGGCAGGAAATGCGAAAATGGCTGGAAACAGAACGGGCGTGGCTGGAAGAAAATCTGACCCGGATCGGGGTGGAGTGGTTCCCTTCAAAAGTGAACTATCTGCTCTTAAAGAGTTCCTATCCGCTGTTCTCTCTGCTGCTTCAGAAAAACATCCTGATTCGGGACTGCTCCAATTATGAGGGACTGGAAAAGGGGTATTACCGAATCGCGGTGAAACAGAGAACAGACAATGAAAAATTACTGAAAGCATTGGAATATATTTATGAAGGGGGAGAATGAGAATGGCAGCACCGATCATGATACAGGGAACCATGTCAAATGCAGGAAAAAGTGTTCTGGCAGGCGGACTGTGCCGGGTATTTCATCAGGATGGATATCAGGTAGCGCCTTTTAAATCCCAGAATATGGCGCTCAATTCCTTTATTACAAGAGAAGGTCTGGAAATGGGAAGAGCTCAGGTCATGCAGGCAGAGGCTGCGGGTATCGAACCTCTTGCGATCATGAATCCGATCTTGTTAAAACCGACCAATGACACCGGCTCTCAGGTGATCTTAAACGGAGAAGTACAGGGTGTGATGTCAGCAATGGAATATTTTCGCAGGAAAAGAGAATATATCCCGGTGATCAAAAGCGCCTATCAGAAACTGGATGAACAGTTTGACATTATTGTCATCGAAGGTGCGGGCAGCCCGGCGGAGATTAATCTGAAACGTGAAGATATCGTGAATATGGGAATGGCAGAGATGGTAGATGCACCGGTGCTTCTGGCCGGAGATATTGACAGAGGCGGTGTGTTTGCCCAGATTGTGGGAACCATTGAGCTTTTAGAGGAGCAGGAGAGAAGAAGGATCAAAGGAACGATCATCAATAAATTTCGCGGGGACAAAGAAATCTTACGTCCCGGGCTTGATATGCTGGAAGAAAAGACAAAGATTCCGGTATGTGGGGTTGTTCCTTATTTCCACCTGGATATTGACGAAGAAGACAGCTTAAGCGAGCGGTTCACGCACAGAGAAAAGAAAGGGCTTCTGGATATTGCCGTGATCCGGCTTCCGAGAATTTCTAATTTTACAGATCTGATGCCGCTAGAATCTATGGATGAAGTCGGTGTCCGGTACGTGACAAGTGCGTCACAGTTCGGCACTCCGGATGCGGTCATTCTTCCCGGAAGTAAAAACACGATGGAAGACTTGAAGTGGCTTCGTCAGTGCGGACTGGAAGGAAAGATCCTTCGCCATGCGGCATCCGGAAAAACTGTATTTGGAATCTGCGGCGGCTATCAGATGATGGGAGAGCTTTTGCAGGATCCCAAAGGTGTGGAAGCGGGCGGGGAACTCAAAGGAATGGGCTTGCTTCCGATACAGACTGTGTTTGCAGGGGAAAAGATGAGAACCCGCGTACAGGGAACTTTTGAAGGGCTGTCTGGAAGTCTGAGCAGTTTAAGTCAGGTGCCATTAGAAGGATATGAAATCCATATGGGAGTGACAACGTATACCGAGGAGCCTTGTCCGCTGGTGCAGATTCAGGAGGAAACAGGCGAAAGACGGATTCGATATGACGGCGCCAGAAAAAACAACTGTTACGGCTGCTATGTACACGGAATTTTTGATCAGGCTTGTGTCGCATCCGGGTTTGTTTCGGCACTTTTAAAAGAAAAAGGATATGATGCCGGGCAGCTTGAGCGTCTGGACTGGAAGGCATACAAGGAAACCCAGTACAATAAGCTGGCGGAGATTATCCGGGAAAGTTTGGATATGGAGTATATTTATCAGATTCTGGGGAAAGGAACGAGAATGCCATGAAAACAGTAATACGGATCGGAAGCAGGGAAAGCAGGCTGGCGGTGACACAGACCGAGATCATAAAAGGACAGATTGAGGCGCATTTTCCGCATATCCGTGTGGAGATCGTGACAATGAAGACGACCGGAGACCGGATTTTAGACCGGAGTCTGGAGCAGATCGGAGGAAAAGGTTTGTTTGTCAAGGAGCTGGATCAGGCTTTGCGAAAGGGACGGGTCGATCTGTCTGTGCACAGCTTAAAAGATATGCCGATGGACATCCCGGAAGATCTTCCGATTCTTGCATATAGCAAACGGGAAGATCCGCGAGATGTGCTGATCTTTCGGCAGGGACAGACCGAAAGCATTTCCGGCGGGATGATTGGGACTTCCAGCAAGAGGCGGAGACTGCAGCTGGAGAGACTGTATCCGGACTGTCACTTTCAGGGAATCCGCGGAAACGTGCAGACGAGACTTCGCAAACTGGAGGAAGAAGGATTTTGTGCTACGGTTCTGGCAGCAGCCGGATTAAAAAGACTGGGAATGGATTCCTGTATCGGGAGATATTTTTCCTGCGAAGAAATGATCCCGGCAGCCGGACAGGGAATTCTGGCAGTGCAGGCAAGAGCCGGGGAATATCAGGAACTTTTAGAAGTGCTCAACGATCCCCGGTCTGAGGCCGCGGCGAAGGCAGAACGAGCCTTTGTAAAAGTACTGAATGGCGGATGTACTTCACCTGTGGCAGCATATGCAGAAATCAGAGGATCAAAGTGTTATATTACAGGGCTGTACTGGAGAGAATCAGATGAGAACTGGTTTGTAGAAAAGACAAGCGGCAATAAGAAAGAAGCAGAGCTGTTGGGGGAGACTCTTGCACACAATATGCAGAAAAAGTATGGAAAATAGAAAAGGAGCGCATATGGAAAGTCAGCAGAAAAAAAAGACAGGAAAGGGATCTCCATCCGGCAAAGTATGGCTTGCGGGAGCAGGACCGGGAGATGCATCTCTTTTGACACTGAAAGTAAAAAAATGGATGGATGAGGCGGATGTGATCATCTATGATGCGCTGATCAGTGCAGAAATCCTGAGTCTGATCCCGGATGGAAAAGAATGGATTTACGTGGGAAAACGTTCCGGACATCACTGTGTCCGTCAGGAAGAGATCAATCAGATTTTGCTTCGTGAGGCGAAAGCAGGAAAAAATGTCCTTCGTTTAAAAGGAGGAGATCCGTTTGTATTCGGGAGAGGGGCCGAGGAGGCAGAGTGTCTGGCGGCAGAAGGGATTCCGTTTGAAATCATCCCCGGAGTGACTTCTGCTCTTGCAGTTCCGGCGTATGCAGGCATTCCGATCACGCATCGGGATTTTGCGTCTTCCTTTCATGTGATCACAGGGCATGCAAAAGAGGGGAAAAAAATAGAGATTCCTTATGACGCTCTTGCAAAATTGAACGGAACGCTTATTTTTCTGATGGGGATCACTGCCATGGAAGAAATATGCCGTGGACTGATCCAGGCGGGAATGGATGAGAATACACCGGCAGCAGTGCTGGAAAAAGGAACTACGGCAAGACAGAGAAGGCTTGTCAGCACACTTGCCAGGCTTTGGGAGGATGCGAAAGCATTTCAGGTGCAGACGCCTGCGATCATTCTTGTGGGAAAAGTCTGTACATTGTCTGAAAAATTTGACTGGGTAAAGAGTCTTCCTCTGTGGGGAAAACAGATCCTGACCACCCGACCGAGGCAGAACAGTTCCAGGCTGGCCGGAAGGCTCCGGGAATTGGGGGCACAGGTAATTGAGCTGCCGTCTATTACAACAAAGCCTGTCTGGCCCAATGAAGTACTTGGGACAATTCTGGGGAGTATCAGAGAACAGGAAAGCGAGCAGTGGCTGGTGTTTACCAGCCCCATCGGGGTACAGACGTTCTGGAAACAGATCAGAATGCTGAAAATGGATGTACGCAATGTATTTCTTCCCCATGTAAAAGTTGCCGCAATTGGTTCCGGTACAGCAAAGGAACTGGAACAGTTTGGCGTGTTTGCGGATGTCATGCCCCGGACATTCTGTGCAGCGGCACTGGGGGAGGCAATCGCAGGAGAAGCGGCACCAAAGAGCCGGATTGTACTGCTGCGGGCAAAGCAGGGATCCGAAGAGTTGCTTCCGCCGCTGAAAAACGCCGGATTGAAGGTGGAAGATGTGCCTCTGTATGAAACGGTCTGCAAATTGCAGGAGACTTTAAAGGAAACAATCGAGAAGCAGCAGAGGCAGGGAGAAATTGATCTGGTGACATTTACCAGTGCGTCCACGGTCCGTGGATTTGTACAGGCACTTCCGGGAATCGATACTACAAAAATACGGGCTGTCTGCATTGGAGAACAGACAGCAAATGAGGCAAAAAGATATGGAATGCAGATACAGATTTCAGAAGAAGCATCTGTGGAGAGCATGGTCTTAAAGATTCTGGAGCTGGCAGAAGACTAGAGAGGAGAGCATACAGTGGCAAAATACATAGGAAAACGGCTTGTTACAGGGATCCTTTCCTTGTTTGTTCTGGCAACGGTTACATTTTTTCTGACCAGGGCAATTCCGGGAAGTCCTTTTCAGGGAGCAAATGTGTCGGAGAGTGTGCTGCAGATGATGGAGGAAGAATATGGATTACATCAGCCGGCAGGGGTCCAGTATGTCACATATATGAAGCATCTGCTTCGCGGAAATCTGGGATATTCTTATCAAAATCCGTCCGAATCGGTTGCAAATATCATTCAAAGATCCTGGCCGGTGACTGCGGTGATCGGAGTTCTGGCGATTCTTCTGGCAATGATCGTCGGAATCGGGATTGGAGTCTGGCAGACTTTTTCGAGACACAGGCTGCTTCGGGGAGGGCTTTTTACTGGAACACTTCTGATCGGAGGAGTTCCCAATTTTGTGGCAGCACTTTTGCTGATGCTTGTATTTGGAGTCTGGCTGAAATGGCTGCCGGTCAGTGGACTGGATTCCTGGAAAAATTACATTCTCCCGGTATGCGCTCTGGCGCTGTATCCCGCCTGTTCGCTGGCACGGCTGACCGGGACACTTCTTGCCCAGGAGAAACAAAGAGATTATGTACTTCTGGCGCGAACGAAAGGACTGAAAAAAAGACAGATCCTGTTTACGCACATTCTGCCGCATATCTGGATTCCGGTGCTGAATTATCTGGGACCTGCAAGCGCGTTTCTTTTGACAGGAAGTTTTGTGGTGGAGAGCATTTTTACCATTCCGGGGCTTGGCAGACAGTTTGTAAGTTCCATTGCAAACCGGGATTATACACTCATTCTCGGATTGACGATCTTTATGGGGGCAGTCGTGATCCTGATTCAGCTGGCAGTGGACTTACTTAGTGCGTGCATTGATCCGAGAGTGCGCAGAAGCTATGTGGATGAGGAGTAAGAGCAGTGCAAAGGAGAAGCAATGAAGCAGATAAATTTTAGAAAAAACGAAAAAATAACAGTGGGACTGATCCTGCTTTTGCTCTGCATTTTTTTAGCAGTACTGGTTCCGGCCCTGTCACCTTGGACATCTACAGAAATGCATGCGGATATCCGCAGTCAGGGAATGTCCTTCTCCCATCCTTTCGGGACAGATAAGTTTGGAAGGGATCTGTTTGTACGGGTTTGGTGCGGAGTCAGGATCAGTTTGTGTGTCGGACTTGCAAGTGCACTTTTAAACGGCGCGCTGGGTGTTTTATATGGAGCGGCATCCGGGTATGCGGGAAAAACCGCAGATAATATTCTGATGCGGATCGCGGATATTGTGGCATCGGTTCCGTCTCTTTTGTATGTGATCCTGATCATGATGGTACTGGGAGCGAATGAGGTAAGCATCCTTGTGGGACTTTGTATATCCGGCTGGATTGAAACAGCGCGAATTGTAAGAGGAGAAGTGATGCGGATCAAAGAACGGGAGTTTGTTCTGGCATCCCGGCTTGCGGGAGCCGGCCCTCTTCGGATTTTTCTGACCCATCTTTTGCCGAATGCTGCAGGACCGATTGTGGTAAGTCTTACATTTCTGGTACCGCAGGCTATTTTTACCGAAGCATTTTTGAGCTTTATGGGAGTCGGGATTCCGGCGCCAGGAGCCAGTCTTGGCACCATGATCCAGGCAGCCAGAAGCCAGATCTTCGTGCATCCGTATCAGATGCTGATTCCGACAGCAGTGCTGTGCATCCTGATACTGTCGCTGAATCTGATCGGGGCAGGACTGGAAGCAAAAATCCGCAGAAGAAGGGAAGGAATGTAAGATGAAGCTGTTAGAAGTAGAAAATCTGACTGTACAGTATCCGGGAAGCACCAATCCGGCATGCAAGGTATCTTTTCAGGTAGAATCCGGAGAACTGCTTGGGATCGCAGGGGCTTCCGGCGCAGGGAAAAGCACGGCGATGCTGGCATTGATGGGGATTTTGCCGGAACAGGTACAGATCACCAGCGAAAAATTGAAGCAGCACGGGACAAAAGCAATGATCTTTCAGGATGCTTCGGCATCTTTAAATCCGCTGGTCCGTGTGGGAAAGCAGCTCACAGAGACCATTTTGGCACATCAGAGGTGTACCGGAAAAGAAGCCAGAGAGCGGGCAGAAACACTTCTGGATGAAGTGGGAATTCAAGATCCCGGGCAGAGAATGAAGCAGTATCCGTTTGAGCTTTCCGGCGGAATGAAGCAGAGGGTGGCAATCGCGATCGCACTTGCATGTAATCCGGATCTGATCATTGCAGATGAGCCGACCACAGCACTGGATGTGACCGTACAGAGACAGATCCTCGATCTGTTGAAAAAAATTGCAGAAGAGACGCATACAGCCATCGTACTGGTCAGCCATGATCTGGGTGTGATCGCCTCCATGTGCAGCAGGGTGCTGGTGATGAAAGAGGGGCGGATCGTAGAAGAGGGAAGTATGGAGCAGATTTTTTATGAACCGGCACATCCTTATACGAAAAAACTCTCGGACATGGCAAGAAAGCTTTATCAGGTGCCGGAGAAAAAAAGGACCGGAGAAGTTATTTTAAGGACACAGGGACTGGGAAGAAGCTTTGTAAAAAATTCCCTGTTTGGAAAATCCAGATCTCTGGAAGCGGTGGAACCGCTGTCTTTTGAGATTCATAAGGGTGAGACCTTTGGATTGGTAGGAGAGAGCGGATCCGGGAAGACGACTCTTGCAAGAATGCTGACAGGGATCATTCCTCCGAGCTGCGGCAGTTTTTCCTGTGAAGGAAAGATCCAGATGATCTTTCAGGAGGCATCGGCATCCTTTGATCCGGAATTTTCACTGGAACGGATCCTGGAGGAGCCTCTGGTGATCCAGAAAAAAGGCTCCAAAAAGGAGCGGGAAAAACGTGTGGCAGAAATGCTCGGACTGGTTCAGATGGAAAAAATCGACGTCAGAAAAACGACAGCGGCTCTTTCCGGAGGGCAGCGTCAGAGAATTGCAGTGGCAAGGGCATTACTTTTAAATCCGGAGCTTTTGATCTGTGACGAATCGTTTTCTTCGCAGGACATCCTTACGCAGTCTCAGCTTCTGGAGCTTCTGGAAGAGATTCAGAGAAAGACACAGCTGTCCTATTTGTTTATTTCCCATGATCTGCAGGTAGTCAGACGGATCAGCCAGAGGATGGGAGTTATGTATCTTGGAAGTATGGTAGAGCAGGGATTGACTGCGGAGATTTACGAGGAGCCGTGGCATCCGTATACAAAAGAACTGCTGCGGGCAATGCTGCCGCTTGATCCGAAGAAAGCAGCCAGACAGAAACGACTGATCCTGAAGGAAACGAGAAATCATTCTCAGGATACAGAAAACGGCTGTCCATATGCACCGAGATGCCGGTATGCAATGGAGTGCTGCCACAAAGAAAAACCTGGAAACTATCGGTTTGGTGAAAGAGAAGTGCGGTGCTTTTTGTATTCGGAAGCGCATACCAAAAAGCGTGCAAAGGATTACCATATGACTTCTCAGATTTGAGAACAGAAGAGAATGGAGAAGAGCATGAAGAAAAAAATGACAGCGATTGCCATGTGTATCTGCATTCTGGCAGGCATGATAACAGGGTGCAATGCTTCGGATCAGAAGAAGACAGAAGCACGTACAAAAAAAGAAATTACGATTGCAGTAAACAGTGAAACAGGAGGGATGGATCCGGCGGGAAATATTGCACTGACCTATCTTTCCTATTCGGTCACAGCACTGGACGAACTGCTGACATTTGATGAAAATGGAGAAATCGAATGCCGGGCGGCACAGTCCTATGAGGTGAATGAGGATTCTACAGAATGGACATTTCATTTAAGAGAAGGGGCCTGCTGGTCGGACGGAACACCAGTGACTTCGGCTGACTTTAAGAATACCATTGTGCGGGCGCTGGATCCTAAAAGTGGAAGTGGATATGCGAACTATCTGTTTCCGATCGAACATGCAGAGGAAATTTATGAAGGAACGGCCGATATGGAGAGTCTTGGTGTTGAGACACCGGATGAAAATACTCTGATCTTTCATTTGAGTAAGCCGTGTGTGTATTTTCTGGAGCTTTTGCGTCTTCCGGTCTACACACCGTCCTGCAGTAAATATGCGAAAGAGACGGGCAGCGGATGGGATAAAAATCCAGAGACCAGTCTGTCAAACGGACCGTTTTATCTGGAAAAATATGTACCGGAGCAATATTTTGTCCTGAAAAAGAATGAGCGTTACTGGAATGCAGATGCGGTGCATCTGGAGCGGATCACCTATCGTTTTTTTGAAGAACAGCAGGCAATGTTAAGTGCTTATGAGACCAAAGAGGTGGATGTGGCAGTCTCCCTTCCTTCTGTTGTCATGGAACTGTATCAGGGGAAAGACGATCTGGCAGTGACAGACAATATCGCGACGCGCTATATTTATCCGAATCTGGATGTGAAGCCTCTGGATGATGTGCGTGTGCGGGAGGCGATCAATCTTGCCATCAATCGGGAGGATCTTTGTAAAATGGTAGGAGAAGACACAGAGCCGACTGTGAATTTCGTGGCAAAGCGTATGAAAAATAATACGACCGGGGAGTATTTTGTGGAAGAGGCAGATCCTCCGTTTGAGGAAAATGTGGAAAAGGCAAGAGAGTTGCTCTCTCAGGCGGGATATCCGGACGGGAAAGGATTTCCTGTTTTGACCTACAAATATCCGTCTCTGGAATTAGATGCAGATACGGCTCAGGTGATCCAGGAGCAGCTCAAGCAGAATCTGAATATAGAGATCAAGCTGGAGGCGCAGGAATTACAGACCAATTATGCGACCAGAAGAGCCGGGAACTTTGATCTTTGCCGGATGAACTGGACGGCAGATTTTGCAGATCCGTACACCTACTTGTCCATGCTTCTGTCAAATGGAACGTATAACTGCAGTGGAGTCCGGGATGAAAAATACGACCGTCTGGTAGAAGCCTCGGATGTGGAAACGGATCCTGTAAAACGAAATGCACTGCTTCACGAGGCAGAGCAGTGGGCAGTGGGAGAGCAGTTTTATATCATTCCTTTGTTTTCCATGAAAAGCTGTAATCTGATTCGGCCGGATATCACAGGAGTGAGTCAGATTCCGGCAACCGGAGCACTGGAATACCGGTATGCAGATGTGAAAGGAGACTGAAATGTTTCACGTAGTGACAGGCGGAAGTGGGAGCGGGAAATCCGCATATGCAGAAGAACAGATTTGTATGCTCAAAAAAAAGACAAATTCCCGTCATCTGTATTATATTGCAACCATGGTCCCTTATGGGAAAGAGACAGAACAAAAGATCCTGCGTCACAGACAGATGCGAAATGGAAAAGGATTTGAGACGTTGGAATGTTTTACAGACCTTAAGAAGATGGTTCAGACCGAGCCGGGTTTTCGCGCGGATGCGGCAGAAGAGGGAATCTGTGTACTTCTGGAATGTATGTCGAATCTGACCGCAAATGAGTTGTATTTGGATACAGGCGCAAAAGAACGGACCAGGGAAGCCGTTCTTGAAGGAATTCGGGAATTAGAAAAACGCTGCCGGGGACTTGTGGCAGTCACAAATGAAGTGTTTTGTGATCTGCCTCCGGCTGACGAAGAAATGCAGGAATACTTAAGCGTACTGGGAACGATCAACTGCCGGATGGCAAAAATGGCAGATCAGGTGACAGAAGTTGTTTATGGAATACCGGTGGAGGTGAAAAAGGGATGAAAATGGTAATCGGAGGAGCTTATCAGGGGAAAACAGACTATGCAAAACAGGTATATCCAAACCTTGTGTGGAGTGACGGGGCATCCTGCGACCTGAAAGACATTTTTTCCTGTTCGGGAATTGTTCATTTTGAAGAATTTGTAAGGCGCTGGATCCGGGAAAACAAAGCAGAGCATGCAACGGATCTGGCAGAGCAGATTTTACAGGAAAATCCTGAGCTGATCGTAGTGACTGCGGAAGTCGGATACGGACTGGTTCCTGTGGATGCGTTTGAAAGACAGTACAGAGAAGCTGTGGGAAGAATCTGTACAAATCTTGCAGCCTGTGCAGATCGGGTAGATCGGGTACAGTGCGGGATCGGGACCAGGATCAAGTGAGAAGGAGAACAGAAAGATGAAGACAGAGTTGGAAAATGTATTGCCGCAGGATATTGAAAAAAGAAGTTTTGAGATCATTACAGAAGAGCTGGGAGAGGTCAGTCTGATTCCGGGAACAGAACCGATCGTAAAGCGCTGTATTCATACAAGCGCAGATTTTGAGTATGCAAAGAGTCTGAAATTTTCAGAAGACGCAGTTCAAAGGGCAATGGATGCAATCTGTGACGGAGCGTGGATCGTGACCGATACGCAGATGGGAAAATCAGGGATCAACAAGAAAAAACTGGCACAGTACGGAGGCGAAGTGTGCTGTTTTATGTCTGACGAAGAGACTGCAAACATGGCAAAAGAACAGGGAACAACGCGCGCGGTTGCCAGCATGGAGCGTGCGGCCAAGCTGGATAAAAAACTGATCTTTGCCATTGGCAATGCGCCGACTGCGCTGATCCGGTTGTATGAGATGATTCAGGAAGGAAGATTAAAACCCGAGCTGATCATTGGAGTGCCGGTGGGGTTTGTCAATGTGGTACAGTCAAAAGAACTGATCCTGTCACTGAACGACACACCGTATATCGTGGCAAGAGGACGAAAAGGCGGAAGCAATATCGCAGCATGTATCTGCAATGCGTTGTTGTATATGATGGATGAAAAGAAGTGACGAGGGAGAGAAGAGCATGGGCGGATATTATTTTCCGATGTTTGTGGATATTTCGACAAAGAGGATTCTTGTGATCGGCGGGGGGAAAATTGCGGCAAGAAGGGTGCGTACGCTGTTAAAATTTGCAGAGCACATTGAGGTGACAGCGCCTGAGATCTGTGATGAAATGAAGGACATTCTGAAAGAAGAGGAAAAAAAGGAAGTGCCTCAGGCAGTGTGGAGTTCTCGAAAAGTTTTGGAAGAAGATCTGAAAGATACATCTGATTTTTTGAATGGGGCAGACATTGTGCTGACTGCGACCGATGACCGAGAGCTGAATCAAAAAATCGTAAGTGCGTGCAGAATGCGTAAGATTTTGGTAAATACTGCAGATGACAAATCCCTGTGTGATTTTTATTTTCCTGCGGTGACTGAAAAAGATGGTGTTGTGATCGGGATGAATTCCGGTGGGAAAAGCCCGAAGACGGTGCGTAAGGTCCGGGAATATCTGGAGAAATATCGCTGAAATCTTACGGGATTATGTTGTTGGCATTTACAATTTAGAAACGATTGAGCTTTTTCTGTTTTATCAGTATAATGAAAATAATAAAACTTGTTGGAATCTATGAAATGAGGTGATCATGTGACAGTCGAACAAATGAGGCGAAAAAGACAGCAGTTTGGCTATAGTTGTGAGCAGCTATCGGAGCTATCAGGAGTCTCTTTGGAAACGGTGCAAAAGATTTTCCATGACAATGAGGAAGTATTCAGCCCGGATATACTGAAACAAATAGAATCTGTATTTGAGAATAAAAGAGACTCTGATAGGGGCTTTTCTTATGTGTGCGAATCGAAGATGGAATATGGAATATCAAAAAAAAGTCGAGAGTGTACTCTTGAGGATTACTATCAACTTCCGGATGAAAGACGAGCAGAGTTGATTGATGGTGTGATCTATGATATGTCTGCGCCTACAATTATTCATCAGAAGATCAGCTTGGAAATCAGTGTACGGCTTCATGCTTTCATCAGCCAAAAGAAGGGAGCATGCATGGTTTTTTCTGCACCGGTAGATGTACAGCTTGATTGTGATGAAAAGACAATGGTACAGCCGGACGTTTTGGTGGTATGTGACCGTGAGAAAATAGTTCCGACACATGTGTATGGAGCTCCGGATCTGATTATGGAAATCTTGTCCCCTGCTACAAGAAAAATTGATATGAATATCAAACATAGCAAATATGCGGCAGCGGGAGTCAGGGAATACTGGCTTATCGACCCGGATAAGAAAAAAGTTGTAGTGTATGATCTGGAAAATGAAGAACTTCCGGTTGTCTATGGATTTGAAAATCGTGTACCTGTGGGAATATTCCAGGGGGAATGTGAGATTGATTTTTCCGAAATATATGAGTCTGTAAAGTTTTTGTATCAGGAGTGATTGACTCCTGATTACAGTAATTTTTCTAAAATATACCTCTGAGGGATCATACCCAGTGATCGGTATAATTTCTGTGCAGATTCATTGAATTCCCATACCATCAGATCGATTCTTGTGGCTCCGAGTTTTTTTGCTCTTCGTTCCATTTTATGAAAAAGAGTCGTTGCGATTTTCTGACCACGGTAAGAAGGGTGTACAAACATATCATCTACATATGCGATGAGTGTTCCGGTCACCATATTGCTTTTGGTCCGGAGCGCGGCAATGATAAAACCGACGATAAAATGGTCGTCTGTCATTGCAAGAGCTATGTGATTGCCGTCGGTTGTTATTTCACGGAAGTCGGCTTCTGAATAAATGTGACTTGCAGGAATAAATAAATCAGGGCGTCCCTGAACATGAAGGTCGTGAAGCTCCTGCATATAAGAATCAATCACAGGATAATCCTCTGGGATCAGTAGGCGAATGTTCATAAGTTGTCTCCTTTTCTGAAAAATCAAATCATGTTATTTGTGGGTCAGGTTTCCACGGAATTGCTTACATAGAAACTGAAATCTATTGAATCGGCTCTCCGATTTTCATCTGATAACCACAAAATCATTCATATTATCATTATAGTTCATTCAAATACCGAATGGAAGAAAATTATTTGGCCATAGTGATGTACTGGCAACAGAAAAATATAAAAAAACAGTAGCCGTTCCACTGCATTTAGTGATAAAATATTAACAAAAGAATTACAGCAAATGATGACAGGAGGAATTGACAATGGCAAAGGTATTGATCAGCCCGGGAAAATATGTGCAGGGCGCAGGAGAGATGAAAAAACTAGGAGAATATGCTCAGAATTATGGAAAGAAGGCTCTGATCCTGATCAGCAAGGGTGGATACAAGCGAATCGGAGCAATGGTGGAGAAAAGCTTTGAAGGAAAAGAATGTGGATATGTTTTTGATTACTTCAATGGTGAATGCAGTAAAAAAGAAATCAAACGTCTTGGAGAAATCGTGAAAAAAGAAGCGTGTGATGTTGTGATCGGTATCGGCGGAGGTAAGATTTTTGATACTGCAAAGGCAGTGGCATATTATGAAAAGACGCCGGTTCTGATCTGTCCGACGATCGCATCTACAGATGCACCGTGCAGCGCACTTTCTGTAATTTATACAGAAGAAGGTGTGTTTGAGGAGTATTTGTTCCTGCCGTCCAATCCGGATATGGTCATGATGGATACAGAGATTATTGCAGAATCACCGGTTCGCCTTACCGTTGCCGGAATGGGAGATGCTCTTGCAACTTATTTTGAAGCAAGAGCATGTCAGAGATCAGATGCCGCATCCTGTGCAGGCGGAAAGATTACCGGGGCAGCTATGGCTCTTGCAAAATTGTGTTTTGATACGCTGATGGAGGAAGGCGTGAAGGCGAAGTTTGCACTGGAAGCAGATGCCTGTACAGAAGCAGTGGAAAAAGTGATCGAGGCAAATACACTGCTGTCCGGAATTGGCTTTGAAAGTGGTGGTCTTGCAGGAGCACATGCGATTCACAATGGTCTGACAGTACTCGAAGAATGTCATCATATGTACCATGGAGAGAAAGTGGCATTTGGAACGATCACACAGCTGGTGCTTGAGAACATCCCGTCAGAAGAGCTGCAGCAGGTGATCGATTTCTGCATCGAATGTGGACTTCCGGTTACACTGGAACAGCTGGGAGCAGGTAAGATTACGGAAGAACAGTTGATGAAAGTGGCAGAGGCAGCCTGTGCCGAGACAGATACTCTGCACAATATGCCGTTTGAAGTGACACCGAAGAAAGTGGCAGATGCGATCAAGGCGGCAGATGCGTACGGACATTATTTTCTCGGAGAGTAAGCTTGTATCTGGTCAGAAAAAATGACGGCGGATGCTGTCCATGGCGAAAGTCAGGATGGCATTCGCCTTTTTCTGTGCTATAATAAAAGTTCAGAAATACAACAGGAGAATAGTGACTGTTCATACAGTAACGGAGAATGGCAATTTATGAATCAGGTAATACAGACAGTTCTGGCAGCATTTTCAAACCAGAATATTGAGATAAATACAGCCAGAAAGCTGGCAAATCTAAAAAAATTAGATCCGCTTCATCTCTGGGTGGAGAAAGAAGATATTGTGATAAAAACAGAGTGTGGAAAGACTCCTTTGAGATTATATTTCCCATCAGAAGAGACAAAAAGGCAGAAAGAAGAGATTTCCTCCGCGATTTTTTTTATCCATGGAGGAGGATGGTCTACAGAGAGTGTAGAAACATATGACAGAATCTGCAGTATGCTATCAAAATCTGTTGACAAGACCATCATATCTGTAGAATATCGCCTGGCACCGGAGTATCCGTTTCCGGCAGGGCTTGAGGATTGTTATCTGGCTGCAAGGGCACTGTATCAGGGGAAAATCTTTCCAAAGATTGAGCCGGGACAGATTTCTGTTATGGGAGACAGCTCCGGAGGAAATCTGGCGGCAGCCTTGTGTCTGCTGGCAAGAGACCGAGGGGAATTTTCAATTCATAAGCAAATTTTGGTCTATCCGGCAGTGAACAACTGCTACACATTGGATTCTGCATATGATTCGATTCGGGAGAACGGAGAAGGATATCTGCTTACCAGAGGAAAGATGCATGACTATCTGCAGCTTTATATCGGGAAGCAGGAGGATTTAAAAAGTCCGTATGTGGCGCCTGTTCTTGCAGAAGATTTGACAAATATGCCGGAAACGCTGGTGCTGAGTGCAGAGTTTGATCCGCTTAGAGATGAGGGCGAGGATTATGCCAAAAGACTGAAAGAAGCCGGAAATAAGGTGACATGCTATCGAATCGCAGGGGCATTTCACGGGTATTTTGCACTTGGAGTTTCAAGACTTCATGTGGAAGAGAGTTTTGCGTATATTGACCATTTTTTACGGGAGGGGTAACGATGCAGAAAAAGAAACGTTCACAGTGGAGAAAGCTGGATAATGCAGCACAGGCATTTCCGGCAGCAACCGGGAAGAAAGATACCAGGGTATTCCGGCTGTATTGTGAACTGAAAGAGGATGTCATAGAGGAAGTTCTGCAAAAAGCAGTGGAATGTACGCTGGAAAAGTATCCGCTGTATTGTTCGGTTCTCAGGAAAGGGCTGTTCTGGTTCTATATGGAGCAGCGGAATTTAAAACCAAAAGTCAAGGCAGAAGATCGGCCGCCCTGCAGCGGACTGTATGTGCCTGATCAGAAAAGCTTTCTGTTTGAGGTTTCTTATTATAAAAAGAAAATAAATCTGGAAGTGTTTCATTGTCTGACTGATGGGACGGGAGCGCTGAATTTTTTAAAAGAACTGGTGCGGAATTACCTGATGATTTGCTATCCACAGGTGGAGTTTCCGCCTGTTTCAGAAGAAGAGATTTCCACAGCCAGTGATCACGAAGAAGACAGCTTTTCGCAGTATTATTCAAAATCAGATTATGGCAGTGTCAAAAAGAGCAGACCTGCATTCCAGCTGAAGGGGGAAAGGCTGGAGCAGGAGGAGATGTCTGTTTTAGAGGTGGTTCTTTCCGCGAAAGAAGTATACAGAAAGGCAAAATCATACGGGGTGTCAGTCACGGTATTTCTCTCTGCCGCACTGCTTTGTGCGATTCACGAGGAGATGCCGAGAAGTCAGATGAAAAAGCCGGTCACTCTGATGGTGCCGGTGAATCTGAGAAATTATTTTCCCTCCTATTCCATGACGAACTTTTTTGGTTGGATTGAAGCTGGTCAGGTGTTTGAAGAAAATACGAGATTTGAGGAAGTTTTGCAGAATCTGCAGCATGTCTTTCGAACAGAACTTGTAAAAGAGCGGATTGCAGACAATATGAACCGGCTTGTCCGTCTGGAAAAAAATCCTCTGCTTCGGGCCGTGCCTCTGGAGATTAAAAACCTGTTTTTGCTGGCTGGAACGACGCTTGGCGGGAGAAGTATTTCCGCGATTTATTCCAATATCGGAAAAATCCAGCTTCCGGATGTGTTTGAGACCTATGTGGATTCGTTTGGATTTTTTACAAGTACGGACAAACTGCAGATGTGCTCCTGCTCTTACGGGGATAAAATGAGAGTAGGGATCACCTCGAAAATACTGAGTCATAATATCCAGCGGAATTTTCTGCGGATCTTAAAAGAGGAAGGGATTCACGTTACAGAACAAGAGAATGACTTCCCCGGATATCAGGAAAAGAAGCTGGGACTGATGCAGAAGAGTATGCAGATTTTTACGTTTTTGTGTATTGCTGCGGTTGTGATCAGCTGGGTGGTCAATCTGATGCTTCCTTCCGGATTTTTGTGGGCAGGTTTTGTGAGTGGGGGAGTACTTTGTACCTGGCTATTTGTAATGGTAGGCTATAAAAAGCGCAGGAACCTTCTGAAAAATGGAATGTGGCAGCTTCTGCTCATATCGGCAGCGGGGCTTTTGTGGGACGTTTTTACCGGATGGCATGGATGGGCAGTGGATTTTGTGCTCCCGCTTGCATCTCTGGTCATTCTTGCAGCAATGACAGTGGTCGCAAGGGTGTGCAGGCTGGAGGAAAACGAATATTTGTTTTATCTTGTTCAGATCGGCGCCTTTGGATGTATTCCGGGAATTCTTCTGGCAGCAGGGGCAGTCCGGATTCGGTATCCGTCTTTACTTTGTACAGGAATCAGCATTCTGTTGCTGGCCGGAATCGTAGTTTTTCGTGGAAAATCGTTCGTTCGGGAGATTAAGAAAAAATTCCGGGTTTGAAAATGTAAAAAATGTAATAAAAAGTAGAAGGAAACTATTGAAAATTGTTTAAAATAAACATATAATTATAAAAGAAAAATAAATTTATTAAAATTCTCTAAAGAGAAGGAGGGGGATTTCTATGATTAGTTTCTTTCTATGTCTGCTTCTGTTGATCGGAGGCTATTTTGTCTACGGGAAGATCGTAGAAAACACATTTGCACCGGATGACAGGGAGACGCCTGCTGTCAAAATCAATGACGGTGTGGATTACGTGGTAATGCCGCAGTGGAAGCTCTTTTTAGTGCAGCTTTTAAACATTGCCGGTCTGGGACCGATCTTTGGTGCCATGCAGGGAGCTCTGTGGGGACCGATCGTATTTTTATGGATCACATTTGGTACGATTTTTGCAGGCGGTGTCCATGATTACTTTTCAGGTATGCTTTCTGAAAGAAATAATGGTACATCAATTTCAGAGGTTTGTGGTATTTACCTTGGAAATGCAATGAAAAATGTGATGCGTGTATTCAGTGTGGTTCTGCTGGTTATGGTCGGAACTGTGTTTGCAGTCGGACCTGCAGGTCTGATCGTGACATTGTTCAAGGAGGGCGGAATCGGCGGAATTCTTGCCAGTACAGAATTCTGGCTCTGGATCATTCTGGCATACTATTTTATCGCAACATTTATTTCTATTGATAAGATCATCGGACGGATTTACCCGGTATTCGGAATCTGCCTGATCATCATGGCGGTAGGAGTTATCATTGGAATCTTTACACATTCCGAGTTTGTGATCCCGGAAATCTGGAATAACTTCTCCAGTATGCATCCGGACGGTGCGCCGATCTGGAGCGTTATGTTTATCACAGTTGCCTGCGGAGCGATTTCCGGATTCCATTCTACACAGTCACCGCTGATGGCACGTTGTATGAAATCAGAGCGTCAGGGACATTTTGTATTTTATGGAGCTATGGTGGCGGAAGGTGTGATCGCACTGATCTGGGCTGCTGCAGGATGCGCATTGTATGAAGTGACAGGCGGTCTGAGTACAGGATTAAGCGCGATTCTCGCAAATGGCCAGTCAGCAGCGATTTATGATGTCTGCTCAAAGACAATGGGAGGAATCGGAGTTGCACTGGCGATGATCGGTGTTATCGTATGCCCGATCACATCCGGAGATACGGCATTTAGAAGTGCAAGACTGGTATTGGCGGACTGGTTTAAGATCGAGCAGTCCAAATACAGCAAACGTTTGTTGCTTTGTGTTCCGTTGTTAGGTGCAGGTGCCATTATCGGACATCTGGATTATACGATCGTCTGGAGATATTTCAGCTGGACCAACCAGACACTGGCAATGATCGTTCTCTGGACAGCAAGTATGTATCTGTTCCGTGAGAAGAAGAATTACTGGCTGACAGCAGTTCCGGCTACCTTTATGAGTGCAGTCTCCATGACATATTTCTTCTATGCGAAAGAATGTCTGGGACTGGGAACAGCTGTTGCGTATCCGGCAGGTATCATTCTGGCAGCAGGATTCCTTGCCATTTTCCTGTATGCAACGAGAAAACCTGCGAAAGCAGCAAAATAAAGTGTTTTCATAAAACACAAACAGAAAGGACTGACACGAGATGATATGGAAACCAAAGCGGTTGGGCAGACAGAAAATAGAAGAGCGGGAGCTGGAAGCGGATAAAAAGAACTGCAGGAGATTCGGCCCCTGTGGAGTGGGTCAAAAGGCTCTTTATCTGAACAGCTTTTACTTTGACAGAAGATATTATGTAGCTCTGGACTCGGTATCAAGAGTATTTAAAAGAGTAGCCATGAGTAAAGGCGGTTTTTCGGGAAAAGGAATGTTTGCCACGATTCCATATCTGGTCGTGCAGTATGACGGCGGAGAGGAAAAGCAGTGTATTTTCAAAAGAGAAGAGCAGGTAGATGCACTGCTTGACCATATCCGAAGTATCCGTCCCGAGATGCCGGTGCACAGCGTGCAGGCAGAAAAAAAACTGCTGGAGAAACAGCGGATACTTGAACAGAAAAAAGCAAGGATTGCTTTTTCGGATGCGCGGGAAGAAATCCAATGGTTAGAAAAATGTGCGCAGTTTTTGGAAAAAAGACCTGAGTTATATCGGGAACTGAGCAGCTGTGCGAAGAGAAAAAGAACCTATGATAAGAGCAATCCTGCTTATAAATGGGCAGCGCTTTTCATTACCCTGATGGGGATTGCGGCACTGGTTTACGGGATTTATGCGCTGGTCACAAAAGCGGGATTCGGAATTTATTTTCTGTTGTTCGGACTGGCCGCCATCTTTTTCTTCTCCAGTGCGAATGTTCTTCCTACTGCCCGCAATAACAGGCGGTATGTGGAAGACAGGCTGAAGAAGGCGACAGAAGCGATGTATCGCTACATTGCAGAATATCCGAAGTTTCCTCTTCCGGCGTGTTATGCACATCCGGCAGTACTTCGAAGAATGATTGATATTATTGCAGAAGAACGGACACGGTCTGTGGCAGAAGCTCTGGAATTGCTGAAGCAGGATTTGAAAGCAATGAATTCCAGTGTGGAGCTTGAGCAGGAAGAATACGATGAGGTCATGGCGATCAAGCCGATGTTCCTTGTCAGAGATTATGAATAACAGAGTAAAAAAGTTGAGGGAAGAATCAGAAACGGTTCTTTCCTCAACTTTTTATCGTATAAAAATTCCATAAAAATCCACTTGAAATATACCCCACAAGGGTATACAATCAATATATGAAATGGGGTGAAAGAAATGGAAGAAATAAGAGAGTGCTGCTGTCATACAAATAAGACAAAAGAACGTACAGAAAAAGAATACAAAGATCTCATCAACCGTCTGAACCGGATTGAAGGTCAGGTGAGAGGAATTAAAAAAATGGTGGAAAACGGCACCTATTGTACTGATATTTTGATTCAGGTCTCTGCAGTCAATGCAGCGTTGAACAGTTTCAATAAAGTATTATTAGGGAATCATATCCGTACCTGTGTAGCGGAAGACATCCGTCAGGGAAAGGAAGAGACCATTGAAGAATTGGTGACAACACTGCAAAAGTTGATGCGATAAGGGGAGGTGATATCATGAAGCAATACAATGTGAACGGAATGAGCTGCGCGGCGTGCAGCACAAGAGTGGAAAAAGCAGTGTCCAAAGTTGAGGGAGTGACCTCGTGTTCAGTCAGCCTCCTGACCAATTCCATGGGCGTGGAGGGAGATGCGAAAGAAGCAGATATTCTTGCAGCAGTGGAAAAGGCGGGATATTCAGCTTCTGTAAAAGGAGAAAATACCGTAAAGCGGACAGAACATGCAGAAGAGGAATTTCTGAAAGATAAAGAGACTCCGGTCTTAAAAAAGCGGCTGATCTTATCGTTTTGTTTCCTTGTGCCGCTGATGTATCTTTCGATGGGACATATGATGTGGAACTGGCCGCTTCCCGGGATTCTGGCAGAGAATCATGTGGCAATGGGAATTTTACAGCTCTTGCTGACAGGATGTGTGATGATCATCAATCAGAAGTTTTTTGTCAGTGGATTTCAGAGTCTGCTGCATGGAGCGCCGAATATGGATACGCTGGTGGCGTTGGGAGCCGGCGCTTCTTTTGGATATAGCACTTATGCGCTGTTTGCCATGACAGATGCGCAGATGCGTCAGGATATGACCGGAGTAATGAACTATATGCATGAATTTTATTTTGAATCTGCAGCCATGATCCTGACGTTGATTACCGTAGGAAAGATGCTGGAGGCACGTTCCAAAGGAAAGACTACAGATGCCTTAAAAGGTCTGATGCGACTGGCGCCAAAGACGGCGGTGGTGCTTCGTGACAAAACAGAACAGACAGTTCCTGTCGAACAGGTGAAAAAGGGAGATATTTTTGTTGTCCGTCCCGGTGAGCATATACCCGTAGATGGTATTGTTCTGGAAGGAAGCAGCGCGATTGATGAATCTGCGCTGACAGGAGAAAGTATTCCGGTGGATAAAAAAGCAGGAGACATGGTATCAGCTGCTACGTTGAATCAGTCCGGATATCTCCGGTGTGAGGCATCCAGAGTAGGGGAAGATACGACATTATCTCAGATTATCCAGATGGTCAGTGATGCAGCGGCTACCAAAGCACCCATTGCAAAAGTGGCGGATCGGGTATCCGGAATTTTCGTCCCTGCAGTCATGGTGATCGCGGCGATTACATTTGTGGTATGGATATTGGCAGGAGAAAGTGTCGGATTTGCACTCGCAAGAGGAATTTCTGTTCTGGTGATCAGTTGTCCTTGTGCACTTGGGCTGGCAACTCCCGTTGCAATCATGGTGGGAAGCGGAAAAGGCGCAAAAAACGGTGTGATGTTTAAGACTGCTGTGTCGCTGGAAGAAACAGGAAAGGTACAGATCGTGGCATTGGACAAGACCGGGACGATCACAAGCGGAGAACCGAACGTTACAGATATCGTAACGGCGGAAGGAATCCGGCAGGGAGAATTATTACAGACCGCATATGCCCTGGAACAGAAAAGTGAGCATCCGCTGGCAAAAGCGGTGATGACGTATGCAGAAGAACAAAAGCTGACAGAGAGCGTGGAAATGACAGGATTTCAGGTAGTTCCGGGAAATGGTCTGTCCGGCTGGTGTGATGGAGAACGACTTTGGGGAGGAAATTTATCATTCATCCGAAAGACTTGCGCAGTTTCAGAAGATATGCAGGCAAAGGCAAAAGGGCTGGCAGATCAGGGAAAAACCCCACTCTTTTTTGCAAAAGAAGATCAGCTTCTTGGAATCATTGCAGTTGCAGATGTGATCAAAGAAGACAGTCCCCAGGCAGTGCAGGAACTGCAGA
>OGRS01000116.1_pt1 | contig 84727 bp, 90 predicted proteins | sample 1553561 | NCBI WGS metagenome assembly OGRS01 (sample SAMEA2580103, study PRJEB22360) | human gut metagenome | biome: human gut; feature: human-associated habitat; material: faeces | place: Denmark | collected 2008/2010
CTGCGACCTCTTGATCCCAAATCAAGCGCTCTAGCCAAGCTGAGCCACACCCCGTAAGTGCTTTGCTGTTTCTCTATTTCCTTAACAGCAAGATTTATTATATAGAATCGTCCTTTAAATGTCAACAACTTTTTTCAACTTTTTTTATTTTTCTTGAACACTTTGTCGCAAATCCCCTGTTTATGCGGTTTCTGATCTTATATTTTTTCATTATCCTTTTTTATTTTTCTTAGACTTACTAAAAAAATCATAGGGAAAAGCCGCTAATTGTATCAAAAAAAGAACACCAAAAACAGGTGTTCTTTCTTCGTTTCAGTTTCCTATATGAAGCTTTCTTATTCCACTTCCTCGATGTCTTCTTCTTTCACATCCGTATCATCTTCTTCATCGAAGAAATCATCGTCAAAATCATCATCAAAGTCTTCATCAAAATCATCCATATAATCTGGTGTCAGATATTTATATACCGCAAATGCGATTCCTGCAACTGCTGCGATCGCTCCGATGATTGCTAACGCCCAGACGATTTTGTTATCTTCTTTTTCTTTTTTTGTTGCAATGATGTCTGAAACTTTTGCCATTTCTAAAAGATCACTTAATTTTTCCATGCCGCTCATTCCTTTCTTTTGCGTTTTCTTTATTATATCACTTCTAACTATATTTTACTAACTTTTTCGTTCATTTTATTCGACTTTTTTTAGTTTTGCAAAGGATGCGAACATTTTTTTCACTCCTGCTTTCTCAAAGTCTACTGTTACCTCGTAATCACGGCCTCCAGAGACAATTTCAAGCACTTTTCCTTTTCCAAATTTTATATGTTTCACCATATCTCCAACATCATATGGTAAAGTATCCATTTTCGTTGAAGTAAATGATTTTGCTTGATATGGTTTTCTAAATCGATTACTGCGATTTGATGAAAACAATGCTTTATCTGGACGTTTTTCTTTGAAGTTGACCCCTGTGTCTAACTGTAATAGCTGTTCCGGAATCTCATCGATAAACCGTGAAACTTTATTAAACTGAGTTCTTCCTTGCATCATTCTTCGTTTTGCCGCACTTAAATAAAGCTTTTTCTTTGCTCTTGTGATTCCTACATAGCAAAGACGTCTTTCTTCTTCCATATCGTCATCATCTTCAGACATCACCGTCATATAACTTGGGAAGATTCCATCTTCCATACCACAAATAAATACGTATGGAAATTCCAGACCTTTTGCACTATGCAGTGTCATTAATACCACCCTGTTATCTGAATCTTCTAGATTATCAATATCTGCAACCAGTGCGATCTCTTCTAATAATTCTGACAGACTCGCTTCTTCTGCTTCCTGTTCATATGTTACAACTTTATTTAAAAGCTCATTGATATTTTCAATTCTTCCTTCAGCTTCTTCCGTTTCTTCAGCTTTCAGATTCGCAATATATCCTGTTTCATCTGTAATATACTTAAATAATTCTTCCAGCGACCCTTCCTGCATCTTGCGTCTGAATTCACGGATCAGATCAGCAAATCCATTGATCTTTTTCTTTGCATTTCCCAATGTATCAATACTATCCGCAGAAAAGCATGCATCTAAAAAACTAATATTATGCTCAACTGCATACACATTGATCTTCTCGATTGTTGCTGCACCGATCCCTCGTCTTGGAACATTGATGATCCTTCGCACTGCCAGATCATCCAGCCCATTATCAACAACTTTTAAGTAACTCAAAATATCTTTCACTTCTTTTCTCTGATAGAAGTTTGTGCCTCCCACAATACGGTATGGAATATTTTTGATCATAAAACTTTCTTCAAATACACGAGACTGCGCATTAGTACGATAAAGGATCGCCATATTTTTATAATCATAACCTTCTTTGGATAGATCTTCAATCTCATGAATGATCTTTCTTGCTTCTTCATATTCTGTTCCGTATTGATGGAATTCGATCAGATCCCCTTCTTCGTTCTCAGTCCAAAGCTTCTTTGCTTTTCTTCCCTTATTGTGTTTGATCACATCATTCGCTGCATTTAAGATATTCTTTGTGGAACGATAATTCTGCTCAAGTTTAATCGTAACTGCTTCCGGAAATACATTTTCAAAGTTTAAGATATTCTTTACATTTGCCCCTCTGAATTTGTAAATAGACTGGTCATCATCACCTACAACACAAAGATTCTTATATTTTCTTGCAAGCATACTGACTAACTGGAACTGGATCGTATTCGTATCCTGATACTCGTCAACCATGATATAACGAAATCTCTCTTGATAATAATCAAGCACTTCTGGATGGAACTGGAATAATTCCACAGTCTTAAAGATCAAATCATCAAAATCCAGTGCATTATTTGCCTTTAACTGCTTCTGATACTCTTTATAAATCTGTGCGATCTTTTTCTTCTTAAAATCATACTGATGTCTTGTTTCATACTCGGAAGGTGTCATAAATTCATCTTTGGCAGAAGAAATCTCATTGATGATCCTTCTCTCTGGCATCATCTTTGTATCGATTTTAAACTGCTTGCAGATCTGTTTGATCAGGGATTTCTGATCATCTGCATCATAGATTGTGAAACTGTTTCCATAACCAAGCTTATCAATATGCCTTCTTAAGATTCTCACACAAGTTGAATGGAAAGTACTGACCCAGATATGCTCTGCTCCAAATCCGACCAGATCATCAACCCTCTCTCTCATTTCCTTCGCTGCTTTATTTGTAAATGTGATTGCCATAATATGATAAGGATTCACACCCTGATCCATCAGATAAGCAATCCTGTGTGTCAACACACGAGTCTTTCCAGACCCAGCACCAGCAAGAAGCAAAAGAGGCCCCTCCGTACAAAAAACGGCTTCCTGCTGCTGTTCATTTAATGTATCATAAATTCCCATAGATAAATTCCTTTCTTAAAGCTTAACTGCTATTATACCTTATCGAGCAAAGCGAGTCCAGTCCGAAGGACTATGCATTCACGCATGCCCTGCGGGTATACCTTATCGAGCAAAGCGAGTCCAGTCCGTAGGACCTGATGTTTTTTCTCTTGTCATATGGTTTGAATAACCGTATAATATAGTCATAAGATAAGGAGAAATCATTATGGAATTTGAAAAACAACTCGAAGAATGGATGAAACTCGATTATGTGCTTCCAGAAGACCTTCCAAACATCGAATTGTATATGGATCAGGTCACTACTTTTTTAGAAGAACAGCTAAAGAATACGAAGCGTTTCGAAGAAGATAAGATATTTACAAAAACCATGATCAACAACTATACCAAAAACCATCTTCTTCCACCTTCTAATAAGAAGAAATATTCTAGGAATCACATGATTCTTTTAATTTATATTTATTATCTGAAGAATTTTTTATCAATTTCAGATATTAAGAATCTGTTAGATCCTTTAAATGAACATTTTGATGATCAGGACTCGAAGAATTCTTTTTATAAGATTTATAATGAGATTTTCAAGCTGGAGCACGATCATAATACAACTATCCGAGATTCGATCGCAGATGTATTTCATAAATCTGAGGCTACTTTTGCTGAATTAAAAGAGTCGAAAGAGAAAGAACAGCTGCAGCAATTTGCTTTTATTACACTTCTTGGATATGATATCTATCTAAGGAAACAGGTGATTGAGAAAATGATCGATGAACTCTATCAACCAGAGTCAAACAATAAAAAAGAAAAGAAAAAGAAGAAATAGGCATCTGCCTATTTCTTCATTCGTTTAAATACCATATCATAGCCATCACTTCCATAATTCAATGAACGATTCACTCGGCTGATGGTTGCCGTGGAAGCACCTGTCTTATCTGCAACTTCTAAGTATGTATGCTTATCATATAACATCGAAGCCACTTCAAATCTCTGAGCTAACGATTCTAATTCATTTACTGTACAAAGATCTTCAAAAAATGTAAAACATTCTTCTTCTGTCTCTAATGTCAGTACTGCCTGAAATAATCTTTTTGCCGCTTCTGTCTTGATTTTCTTGCTCATTAGCATTTACTCCCTTTCTGATCTTATAGTTCCACTATACTATATCAGAGTGTTAAAGTAAAGCAATATTTTCTTTATGCTTCTCCTACTGTTGTTTTCACGATACCAACTCTTTCAAGATATCCTCTTGTTTCAGATACAACATCTCCGTTCAACGCAAGCAGTGCTACAAGGTTCGGGAATGCCATTAATCCATTACAGATATCAGCGATAGTCCATACTGCACTAACTGTCATAAATGGTCCGATAAATACCGCTAAAATATAAAGCCATTTGAACGCTGTGATAACGAATTTCTTTCCATTTACCAGGTATTCCAGACATCTTTCACTGTAATATGCCCATCCAAGAATCGTTGTAAATGCGAAGAATACCAGACACATCATTAATATGAAGGCTGATACTTTTGCAGGGAATGGAAGTCCTAATGCAAATGCCTTTGTTGTAACTGCAACTCCTTCAAGTCCCATATCCCATGCACCTGTCATAACAATTGCAAGTCCTGTCATTGTACATACGATGATCGTATCAATAAATGTTCCTGTCATAGATACAAGTCCCTGACGTACTGGTTCATTTGTCTGAGCTGCTGCCGCTGCGATCGGTGCTGATCCAAGTCCTGCTTCGTTAGAGAAGATTCCTCTTGCAATACCTTTCTGCATTGCAACTGTCATAGCTCCGATTGCTCCACCTGCAACTGCTTTTAGTCCAAATGCTGACTGTACGATCTCAGCAAATGCTGCTGGTACCTGTGGTAAATGCGTGAATACAATGATCAGACAGACACCAATATATGTCACTGCCATAAATGGCACGATAACCTCGGATACCTTAGAGATTCTCTTGATTCCTCCAATGATAACAAGTCCTGCACAAACTGTTACAATAATTCCTGCTACAACAACGCTAATAGAATAATTCATTCCAAATAAGCTGATCGTATGTATATTGGATGGGTCAAAGAAGTTATTCACTGCTGATGTGATTCCATTTACCTGTGTAAACGTTCCGATTCCAAACAAACCTACCATTGTTCCAAATACACAGAACAATTTTGCAAGCCATTTAAAATTCTTACCCATTCCTTTTTCAATGTAATAGAATGGTCCGCCGAGTGCGTGACCATCTTCTGCGATCACTCTATACTTAACCGCTAACATTCCTTCAGCATATTTTGTTGCCATTCCAAAAAATGCTGCAAGCCACATCCAGAATAACGCTCCTGGTCCACCTGCAACGATTGCTGTCGCACATCCTACGATATTACCAGTTCCGATCGTTGCTGAAAGTGCCGTACATAATGCACCAAAACTTGTAACTTCTCCTTCTCCATCATCTTCATTATGAAATACATAATGTAATGCCTTTCCAAGATGTCTGACCTGTAGTCCTCGAAGTCTGACTGTCAATAAGATTCCTGTAAAAAGGATCAAGATGATAAGGGGCATCCCCCAGATAAAATTGTCAACGTTGTTTAGTACATCGTTTAGCGTGTTTAACATTTTTCATTCCTCCAAAAATAGATCTTTGCGAATGTAACCTTGAACAGCTTGATTTTTGTATATCTGAGTATACAAAAAAGAGCTGATTAAATCAGCTCTAAAGAGTATCGAATACATTGCTTATAAAGCTCTGTCCTTTTGCCTGAGAGATTAGTTTCCTAATAGAAACTGTACACCTTCGGCGCTCACTTATGAGACTCTCCAGAGTTCATTTCTTTTTGTTCATCAGAAAGAAATGCCTATGTTTATTTTTCTTATCCGCAATATTTACTTTATATGATGATTCTGATATTTGCAAGTATTTTTTTTAATAATCAGTCACTTTCAGCACACTATACAAAAACATTTGTCTTTCTATGGCATACATATGTAATATTTTCCATACAATATTTTTATCAGTTTCTTTGCTTTTTTCCCGCTGCTGTGTTAAACTGATTCAGATACGCTCAATGCGTATGGAAACATTAATTAAAGGAGACAATTTATAATGAACAAACACAAAAGAAGCACTTTCTCTGGAAAGCTTGGTTTTGTATTATCAGCTGCTGGTGCTTCCGTAGGGCTTGGAAATATCTGGAGATTTCCATATCTTGCTGCTAAATATGGCGGTGGAATCTTTTTACTTGTTTATATCCTACTTGCACTGACCTTCGGTTACACCTTGATCATGGCGGAGACTTCTCTTGGACGCATGACGAGAAAAAGCCCTGTTGGAGCATTTGAAAGCTTTGGGAACTCACGTTTTATATCCATCGGCGGTTGGATCAATGCGATCATACCGATCCTCATCGTTCCTTATTATTCTGTGATCGGTGGATGGGTGATCAAATACTTGATCGAATATTTTACCGGCCACAGTAAAACTTTAGCGGGCGATGCTTATTTTACGACATTTATTTCCAATGGGTGGTCTACAGAAATCTGTTTTATCATTTTTACATTATTTACACTTGGTATCATTTACGCCGGTGTACGAAATGGAATTGAGCGTGTATCAAGATTTATGATGCCGATCCTGATCGTTTTATCACTGATCATCGCTGTGTATTCTGTGACCAGACCAGGGGCTATTGAAGGAGTAAAATACTTTCTTGTGCCAAACTTTGAGCATTTTTCATGGATGACCGTTGTATCTGCGATGGGACAGATGTTTTATTCTTTATCCATTGCAATGGGAATATTGATCACATTTGGTTCTTATATGAAGAAAGATACTTCCATTGAAAAGTCTACAGAGAATGTTGAGATTTTCGATACTGCGATCGCGATCATGGCTGGACTTATGATCATTCCTGCTGTTTTCGCTTTCTCTGGCGGTAATGCCGCAACATTAAAGTCTGGACCTGCCTTAATGTTTATCACGATCCCGAAAGTTTTCGCGAACATGGGATTTGGAACTGCGATCGGTATTGTATTTTTCTTATTAGTACTGTTTGCAGCTGTGACAAGTTCGATCGCACTGACAGAAAGTGCTGTTTCAACGTTCGAAGATGAGCTACACTGGAGCCGTAAAAAATCAACTGTGTTCATGGGAATGGTTATGTTACTGCTTGGAACGCTTTCCTGCCTTGGGTATGGACCTCTTGCGAATTTTAAGATTCTTGGAATGCAATTTCTTGATTTCTTCGATTTCATAACAAACTCTGTGATGATGCCGATTGCCGCAATCGCAACCTGCCTTCTGGTGTCAAAAGTTGTTGGAGTTGATAAAATAGAAGAAGAGATCACAAAAGACGGACAGTCATTTCGCCGCAAAAAGATTTTCTGTTTTATGATCAAATATCTGTGCCCGCTTTTTGCAGCGATCATTTTGATCAGCTCAGTTGCAAATGCTTTTGGAATTATCACAATGTAATTTCATATATGTGTACTACTACAAAAAGGATGGCTGATTTCTCAGCCATCCTTTTTATATGATCATCCTTTAAAGATTATGCTTCATCAATTGCTTTTCCGATGTCATTTCTCTTATATTTGTTTGCAAAATCAATCCATTCTGTTGCTTTGTAAGCATTTGCTCTTGCAGCCTTTAGATTTTCTCCTTTTGCTACAACACCTAAGACACGTCCTCCATTTGTCACGATCTTATCACCATCAAACTTTGTTCCAGCGTGGAATACATAATATCCATCTTTGTCTTTGAATGTATCTAATCCTTTGATTTCGAATCCTTTATCGTATTTCTCTGGATATCCGTCAGATGCTAAAACAACGCATACTGCTGCATTATCTTCGAATTCCAATTCTACATCAGATAATTTTCCATCAATGCAAGCTTCCATCACGTCGATGATATCATTGTTCATTCTTGGAAGAACAACCTGTGCTTCTGGATCTCCAAAACGTGCATTGTATTCTAAGACTTTTGGTCCGTCTTCTGTGATCATCAATCCTGTAAATAAGATTCCTGTAAATGGTCTTCCCTCAGAAGCCATCGCATCGATCGTTGACTGATAGACATATTTTTCACAGAATGCTTCTACTTCATCATTATAGAATGGACTTGGAGAGAATGTTCCCATTCCTCCTGTGTTAAGTCCCTGATCTCCATCTTTAGCACGTTTATGGTCCTGTGCGGATGTCATACATTTGATCGTTTTTCCATCACAGAATGCCAGAACAGATACTTCTCTTCCTGTCATAAACTCTTCAATAACGATTTCATTACCAGCATCGCCAAACTGTTTGTCAAGCATTAATGTCTTAACACCTTCTTTAGCTTCTTCTAATGTATTACAGATCAATACACCTTTTCCAAGTGCTAATCCATCCGCTTTTAATACGATTGGCATCTTAGCTGTTTCTAAATATTTGATAGCTTCATCTGGATCTGTAAAATTCTCATATGCAGCTGTTGGAATCTTATATTTCTTCATCAGATCTTTAGAAAATGCTTTGGAACCTTCGATGATCGCTGCATTCTTTCTTGGTCCAAAAACACGCAGTCCTTCTGATTCAAATGCATCGACAACACCACCAACTAATGGATCATCCATTCCAATGATCGTAAGATCAATTGCATTTTCTTTCGCAAATGCAACCAGTTTATCGAATTCCATTGCTTTGATATTTACACATTCCGCAAATTCAGCAATTCCTGCATTTCCTGGTGCACAATAAATCTTGTCTACTTTTGGGCTTTTAGCGACAGACCATGCGATCGCGTGTTCTCTTCCACCGCTTCCTACGATTAAAACTTTCATCTTTCATTTCCTTTCTTTCGTGATCTGAATGATTTATAGATAAATGACTTTTCCTTCTTCGACTTTGATTCTTCCATTAGCAATGTCATCAATGGCTTTCGGCATAATAACCCATTCTGCCTGCTCCATGATTCTTCGCTGAAGAACTTCTGGAGTATCTCCCTGTTTGATCTCTACTGCCTTCTGAGCAATGATCGGACCTGTATCCGTTCCTTCATCGACAAAATGAACGGTTGCTCCAGAAACTTTAACTCCCCTTGCCAAGGCCTTCTCATGAACCTTCAATCCATAATAGCCTGTTCCGCAAAATGATGGAATCAATGATGGGTGAATATTGATGATCCTGTTTTCAAATTCATGAATGATCTTCTCCGGAATCACAACCAAGCATCCCGCAAGAACGATCAGATCAATCTTACGGTCTACAAGCTCGTTATACAATGCTTCGTTAAATAAATCTCTTGTCTCAAAATCTTTGGGAGAAAGTGCAACTGCTTTGATATCATGTTTCTTCGCACGCTCAAGTGCATATGCATTCTTATTATTGCTGATCACAACATCAATCTTCGCATTTGTAATGCTTCCATTCTCGATTCCATCGATAATGGCCTGAAGGTTTGTTCCTCCTCCGGAAACAAGTACTGCCACTTTTAGCATAAAGTAACTCCTTTTTCTCCAGCTTCCATATGCCCTACGATATATGGTGTATCTCCTGCTGCTTTGATTGCTTCCATTGTTTTATCAACATCTTCTTTATCAACCGCAACAACCATTCCAAGTCCCATATTGAATGTGTTGTACATCATCTCTTCTGCGATATCTCCTTCTTTGGCAAGAAGTTTAAAGATTGCTGGTACTTCATAGCTGTCTTTCTTCACAACTGCTTTCATTCCTTCTGGAAGCATACGTGGGATATTCTCATAGAATCCACCACCTGTGATATGACTGCATGCTTTAACTGTAACTCCTGCATCTTTCACACTCTTTAATGCTTTTACGTAGATTCTTGTCGGAGCAAGTAATGCTTCTCCTAATGTTTTTCCTAATTCATCATAATATGTATTTAAAGATTCTTTACTCATATCAAATACTTTTCTTACTAAAGAGAATCCGTTGCTGTGAACTCCTGTAGATGCCATACCGATCAAGACATCTCCATCTTTTAAGTTTTCTCCTGTGATCAGGTCTTTTCTGTCACATACACCAACTGCAAATCCTGCAAGGTCATAGTCTTCTTCTGGCATAAGTCCTGGATGTTCTGCTGTCTCTCCACCGATCAAGGCTGCATCTGACTGTACACATCCTTCTGCTACACCGCTTACGATCTCAGCGATCTTTTCAGGATAGTTTTTACCGCAGGCAATATAGTCTAAGAAGAACAGAGGTTCTCCTCCTGCACATGCAATATCATTTACACACATAGCAACTGCATCGATACCGATCGTATCATGTTTATCAAGGATCATTGCAAGTTTTACTTTTGTTCCACATCCATCAGTTCCTGAAAGTAAGACTGGATCATCCATATCTTTGATCTTCTTTAAAGAAAATGCTCCGGAAAATCCTCCTAATCCACCAAGTACCTCTTCTCTCATGGTTCTCTTTACGTGTTCTTTCATCAGTTCTACAGATTTGTATCCTGCTTCAATATCCACGCCTGCTTTCTTGTAATCCATTGTTACTTCTCCTCCTGATTATTTAAAATATTGATCAATACCATTTGCAATGCCGTCTACCATCTTCTTCTGTGTCTGCTTCTTCTGCATCTGTTTATCTTCGGTCTTATTTGTCATAAATCCCATCTCTATCAGTGCCACTGGAATCTTACTCCAGTTTGTTCCTGTAAGATCGTCACGTTTTGATAAACCACGTTTCTTGAATCTGGTTGACTTACAATAACTGTCCAGTATATTCTTTGAGAGTTTTTTACTCTTCTTGCTTAATTTTGCTACATAATGATTCTGCTGTGATGGGTATAGCACAGAAACACCACGAACATTCGCTGATGCTGCATCCGCATGTAGTCTGATACAGATATCAGCACCACTTTTATTTGCACGGATCGCTCTTTGCTTATTGCTAATGTTTACATTCTGTTTTCTTCTTATCATATACACATCATAGCCACGTTTCTTTAACTCTTTTTCAAGCTTTAATGCAATCTGCAGAGTTAATTTGGATTCTGGTACTTTCGTTTTGACTCCCTGTGTTCCGTATGCTACTTTGGGTTTACGCATCTTCGCACCAGGTCCGATCGGTTCTGTCTTACCGTTTCCCTTTCCCTGATGTCCTGCATCGATTGCGATCTTATATGTCTTCTTTGTTTTTGCCGCACTTACTGGCAAACTTCCTGTAACTATAACCATACATACACACAAAAACGCTGCAAGAACCTTCTTATTCATAATCTTTATATCCAACTTTGTCAAGTTTCTCTGCTTTCTCTACAACTGACTGTTTCATCTCTTCGCTGTAAGCTTCTAATTTCTCAAGTAATTTCTCGTCTGATGTTGCAAGGATCTTCGCTGCAAGAATTCCTGCATTAAGTCCTCCATTAATCGCTACAGTCGCTACTGGGATTCCAGATGGCATCTGTACGATAGAATATAAAGAATCAACACCACCGAGGTCGGAAGTCTTCATCGGAATACCGATCACTGGCATTGGGAATAAAGCTGCACACATACCTGGCAGATGTGCTGCCTTTCCAGCACCTGCAATGATCACTTTCACTCCACGGTCCTTCGCACCTTTTGCCCACTCAAAGAAAATATCTGGTTCTCTGTGTGCGGAAATGATCGTCATCTCAAAATCGATCCCCATCTGATCTAAAAACTCTGCTGCTTTTTTCATGATAGGCATATCAGAATCGCTGCCCATTACAATTGCTACTTTTGCCATGTTCTTTCTCCTTATCTTATGAAATTAACAAAAACTTCCCTTTCAGGATTTTATCTTTCTTATCATTGTACTGATTTAACTGATTTCCGTCAATGGTTCATTTAATGTTTCTGTACCAGAAAGTACAAATTTGCCATCTTTGATCAGTAAAATCTCATCTCCGCCAAGGGTGATCGCACAAATAGAATCCAGTTCTTCATATGGAATCGTAATATCTGTGTGACACTGGAAATACTCGCCTTCTTTGGAGCATTCGTTATATTTTGCAACGATTTCTTTGCCATCTGGATTGTGAACTTCAGTTTCTTCACAATGACTGTAGCAAGTATCTCCCACTGCAAAATGAGGTCCCATCTTCTCAACGATCAGGATCGGAAGCTGATATAAGATATCATATGTCTTCGCCATCACATATGCTGTTGTGTTTGTTCCGATCGCAAACTCGCCCATTGGGAGCGTATCTCTGTTATATAAGAGATTCTCTTTGATAAATGCCTTATTTTCTTCCTCTGTTTTAAAGTTTTTGCATGTATATTCAGAAATCATTCCATCTTTAAAAGTAATTTCAAGGTCAATGAATTTCAGATCATTTAAATAGACTTCTCCAACATGCAGTACTCCATTGGTCCCTGTTAATTTTGGTGAGGTAAACACTTCTCCAACTGGAATATTGACATCTGCAAGGCAGTTTTCAAAATTCGTTTCTTTGGATGGGTCATCCATCTCATGCATCGCTACGTATAGGTCGGTCTTATTCTTTCCTTTTCCTTTGACATGAACTTCCACTGCCTGATCCAGAGCATCGATCAAATGCTGCTGAATCTGTCTGTATTTGTCTTTATCCAATGTATTAACTTTCACAACTTCTTTAAAAATCTCTTCAAAGTTATCCCCGATCTCAGGAATTGGATATGCAATGATCGTAAAGCTCCTCTGCTCTGGTTTGATATACTGATTCATGATCTCAGACGCTTTGATCTGGAATTCTACAGAAAGCTCTTGCTGCTTCTTGCTTAATTTTAAATTCTCTTCTTTATTCTCTGGTAAAAAAGGTATTTCCCCAAATGTTTCCATGCAAGCTGGTCCAGCAAACACATACGCTTCATCTTTATAATGTTCATATGCATTATGATAACATTCTAATTTGTGTTTCATAAAACGATTATCAAAGAATATCGCCTGATCATATCTGTGGTCATATTCATACTGTGGGTTTGGAGAAGATGAAACATAACCAATCTTATGAAGTCCTCGTGTTAAAACAGATACGCCACTTCTATAGATGATCGGTGCAAGCCCAATTTCTGAGAATAAACGAACTGCCTCTCTGACAACTGGTTCAAATCCGATCGTATAACGGATATTAACACTTCGTTTTGGACTCATATCAATGTTATTGATGATAAATCCTTCATGAAATCCATCAACATATGTTTTGGCCATTGCTGTGATCTCTTCTTGTGGCAATTTATTTAAAAACTTTAAAGTATCAATTTCATTTTCGGAAATATATTCTCCATATTGATACAAAATATCTGGATCACTGAGATCAGATTCCATCACGATCTTTGTTGCAAAATCAAGTTCTGGGTCTAACTGTTCTCTGATTCTGTACTCAAAAACATCCTCGCTGTAATCTCTCATATGATCAAAAACAATATGCTTGATCTTCTGCGGATGTTCTTCTCCTGACAAAAATAAATTGCTGATTTCCAAGAACAATTCATTGTTGATCACAAGGTCAAACAGTCTTCCTTCGATCGCATAGATAAATCCACTGCGCATCTCTGCATATAAAAATGCGAAGATCTGACCATACTCTTTTCCAAACTTTTCTGTACAAAATTCTGGATTCCCAAAACTATGTACATATTGTTCCTGGCTGATCTCTTCATACCATATTCTATTCCACTGTTTTAACTGTTCTAATGTCCTCTCTTTGGTATCGTAAATCTCATTTACATATAATAAAAGATCTGCCATTTTAGAAAAATATGAAGAAAATTCTCTTGTTTCTTCTACATCTTTCTTTAATTCTAACAGTGCGATCTTATTTAATTCATGTCTTTCTGATAACATTGTATTCAAGTCATCTCTTCCTTTCTTTGCTTAGATCATTGCAATTATTCCAATCACAAAAATAATCACAGATACTGCCAGCACAATTCCGTTGCTGGTACATCCTATGATCTTCCATTTCATCACTGCTGCGGTATCTTTCATACTTTGGATTCCAAAATATAATCCTATAGCTGACACTACCAGCAAGATCCATCCGCCAGCTCCACTTAATGGACTGCTTGTTCCGCCTGTCTTTATGGAACCGAAAAGCAGCAGGTAATATCCAATGATCCCTGCTGCTCCCAAAATCACAGAAACAATGGATTCCCGTGAAATAATCTTGTCAGATGGACGGTATGCAAATGTTTTTCTTTTATTTCTCTTCATTTTGCCGCCCTCTTTCTGTTATATAAATCATATACTGCTACTACGCCCCTGTATATCATATACCCGATCAATCCACCAACCGTATTCATCAGAAGATCATCTACATCAAATACCCCTACTTTCATGATCAACTGACTTGTCTCGATCAATAAACTAAAAAAGCAAGTTGCAAACACTGCACGAAAAAATGCCTTTTTCTTATTGATCACGATCGGGATCATAAAACCAAATGGACTGAATGCAAAAATATTTCCAAACAGATTTGTGAACACTGCTTCAGTGGACAAAAGATGTCTGTATGTCCAGAACCTGTTGATTTCCTTGAATAAAACTAAGTTCACGTGGGAGATATCATATCCTGTATCCCTCCCATATCGTTCACTCAATAATACAAAATAAAATATAACTATGATATAAAGATAAAATATAATTTTTATTCCTCGTCTGGCTAACTTCTTTTTCTCAACCGTCACAAGAACCATCCTTAATGTTTTGCACCATACTGTTCATAGTATGCATCAATTGCTGCTTTTAATGTATCATCAATCACAACTTTTCCATTACATTCTTTGTTATATAAACATTCTACAACTTCTTCCATATCAACGATCGCTGCTGTATCAAATCCATATAATTCTTTCACTTCATCCAGTGCACATTTTTCTCCGCCTTTACCGATTTCCATACGGTTTAAAGATACCATTAATCCAACGATCTCTACGTTTGCTGCTCCTTTTACTTTTGGAACTGTCTCTTCCATGGATTTACCAGATGTTGTAACATCTTCGATCATGATCACGCGGTCACCGTCTTTTAATTCACTTCCAAGGAAGTTTCCTTTATCTGCACCATGATCTTTTGCTTCCTTACGGTCAGAACAGTAACGAACTTCTTTTCCATATAATTCGCTGTATGCGATCGCTGTTACAACTCCTAATGGAATTCCTTTGTATGCAGGCCCGAATAACACATCAAAATCATCTCCATAAGTACTATGGATTGCTTTTGCATAATATTCTCCAAGTCTCTTTAACTGAGATCCTGTCACATAAGCTCCTGCATTCATGAAAAATGGAGATTTTCTTCCACTCTTTAATGTAAATTCTCCAAATTTTAATACATCGCTTTCTACCATAAATTCGATAAACTCTCTCTTATACTGTTCCATCTTCTATCTAAACCTCCATCTTATTCATTCTTTGCTAATTTGCGGTATTCGTCATAATAAAAACGAATCACATCTTTTCTTGTCACGATCCCGATAAATTTCTCCTGATCATCAATGACCGGAACAAAATTCTGATCTGTGATCACATCGACAAGATCATCCATATCTGTGCTGATCGTCACTGCCTGAATGTTTCTCTTTCTCTTTACATCCATAAGTTTGACTTTCTCAGCTTCTGATATATTCCAGTGACACATAGATTCCATGGCACGCAATACATCACCTTCTGTGATCGTTCCTGCGTATTTCCCCTCATCAGTTAATGTCGGCACTGCTGAATATCCATGATATTTTAGTTTTTCAAATGCCTGCCTTAAACTTTCATCAGCAGGGATATAGGCAACCTCACTTTTCGGAGTCAGGAAAAATAAAATATTCATACCCTCATCCTCCTTTTATTATCTATTTGACACATCCGATCAATTCATTAATATCATTGATCTGATGTCTTTCCATGTAAGTTTTGATTCCATCAACAACTTCAAGTGTCGTTGCTGGATTGATAAAGTTTGCTGTTCCTACTGATACCGCTGTTGCACCAGCCATGATAAACTCTAATGCATCCTCAGCTGTTGAGATTCCACCCATACCGATAATCGGTACATCCACAGCGTTGGCAACCTGATATACCATACGGACAGCAACTGGTTTGATCGCTGGTCCTGACATTCCACCTGTCTTATTGGCAAGTACAAAATCTCTTCTTTCAATATCGATCTTCATTCCTGTTAATGTATTGATCAAAGAAAGCGCATCACTTCCCGCATCAACTGCTGCTTTTGCCATCTCTGTGATATCTGTGACATTCGGACTTAACTTCATGATGATCGGCTGTTTTGCTTTTGCTTTCACTGCTTTCGTAATATCGTATAATGCCTTTGGATCCTGTCCAAAAGCAATTCCGCCTTCTTTCACATTCGGACAAGATACATTGATCTCTAATAAATCTACTGGCTGGTCAGCAAGTCTTTCTACAACTTCGAGATAATCCTTTTCGGATTTTCCACAAACATTGACAATGATCGTTGCCCCGGCTTTCTTAAGATATGGAATATCTCGTTCAACAAACACATCGATCCCAGGATTCTGCAGTCCGATCGCATTTAACATACCACCATATACTTCTGCAACTCTAGGCACAGGATTCCCCGGCCATGGAACATTAGCAACTCCTTTGGTTGTCACTGCTCCTAATTTGGAAAGGTCGACAAATTCACTGAATTCTTCTCCGGAACCAAATGTTCCTGATCCTGTTGTCACAGGGTTCTTCATTGTTACTCCGGCAATATCAACTGATAAATTCATTATAGTTCCACCTCCCTGGCGTCGAATACTGGCCCATCTTTGCAAACACGTTTGTTATGAACATGTGAATGGGAATCCACGTCTTTTGACTTGCAAACACAGGCTAAGCATGCACCGATTCCACATGCCATTCTCTCTTCCATGGAAATCTGTGCTTCGATCCCCATCTCTTCTGCATATGCTTTGATTCCTCGAAGCATTGGTGTTGGACCACATGCATAGATGATGCTTCCTTCCACGCCCTGCTGTTTGATCGCATCAATGACATTTCCCTTCGTTCCAAAAGATCCGTCTTCTGTAGAGATCACAACATCTCCAACTGCCTCAAATTCGTCTTTTAAGAACATATCACTGTCACGGTATCCTAAAACTGCTGTTTTGTCGCAATCTAACTGCTTCATTAATTCTAACATCGGAGGAATTCCGATTCCTCCACCGATTAAAATTGCTTTTTTGTCTTTCTGTGTAAATCCGTTTCCTAAAGGTCCTAAGATTTTGACCATCTCACCTTCTTTGTAATCGGATAATTCCTTCGTTCCATCTCCAACCGTACGATATACGATCCTTAATGTCCCTGCTTCTTTATCGATCCCACAGATACTGATCGGTCTTGGAAGGATCTTACTCTTGTTATTCAGATAAACAGAAATAAACTGTCCTGCTTTTGCTTCTTTCGCAATCTCTTCTGCTTTCAATGTCATATCAAAGATTCCGTCTGATAAAGATGTATGACGAATGATCTCTGCCATTACCTGTTTCTTACTCATCTTGCAATTCTCCTTTATCTGGCTGTTTTCTTTACTCACAAAATAGGTGATCTTTTATTTTACCCAGGCCTGTTTTAAATCTTCTTTCATATCAAGAACAGCCTGTCTTGATGCATCTGCGTAATTTTCTTCTCCAAACTGACTGTAAGCATCCTGTTTATATGCACAGATGATTCCTCTGGAAGAATTAATGATCGCACCTAATCCATCTTCGTTAAAGAATGGCGCAAGATCCTTTGCCTGACCACCCTGTGCTCCGTATCCCGGAACTAAGATGTATGATTTTGGCATGATCTTTCTTAATACTTCTCCCATCTTAGGATAAGTTGCTCCAACAACGGCACCGATATAGCTGTAAGAATCTCCCATCAGTTCTTCTCCCCAAGAAGCAACTTTCTCAGCTACCATCTCATATAACGGTTTTCCATCGATCTCCTGATCCTGGAATTCTCCGCTGGATGGGTTTGATGTCTTAACTAAGATGAACATTCCCTTCTTCTCTTCTTTACATACTTCCATAAATGGACGGATTCCATCACTTCCAAGATATGGATTAACTGTTACAAAATCTTCACAAAATCCGCTGTATGTCTTGCTTCCCACTGCAACCTTTCCTACATGACCGATCGCATAAGCTTTGGATGTTGATCCAATATCTCCACGTTTGATATCTCCGATGATCACAAGACCTTTGCTCTTTGCATATTCACATGTCTTATTAAATGCAACAAGTCCTGGAACTCCAAATTGTTCATACATAGCGATCTGTGGCTTAACTGCTGGAATCAGATCATAAGTTGCATCAATGATTCCTTTGTTATACTGCCAGATTGCCTCTGCTGCTCCTTCTAAAGTCTCACCATATTCAGCAAATGCTGCTTTCTTAATATATTCTGGTACATAATCAAGCATTGGATCTAATCCAACAACAATAGGGGCATCTAATTTTTTAATATTGTTTACTAACTGATTGATCATCGAACTCTCCTTTTATATCTTTCTTCTTATATTTCAAAAGATTATACCCTTTCTCATTTATTGATTAAGGTATATTCAATTTATCTTATCACAAAAAGGGAGTTTCGTCTACGAAACTCCCTAAAATCAATTTTAAATTTGTATTACAATTCTTTTGCAAAGGAAAAATCCTGCATAACTTCTATAACTCCTGGACGTTTTAAAAATTCTTCTTCATTTTCCTTGTCACAGATCACAACGATCTGTTCACATCCTGCATCATATGCATTTCGGATTCCAGAATTGGAATCTTCATAAATTCTGATGTCTTTCATGTCAATACCGATCACATCGGCTGCTTTATGAAACATTGCGATCTTATTCTCATATGTTCCATCATCATAAACGATATCTTCTGGCTTGATCCAGCGGTCCAGTCCAAAGGACTCAATAAAGAAATCAATATTTTCTTTGATCGATGCACTCGCAATCGTAAATGGAATATCTTTTTCTTTCAAATGATCAAAAAACTCACATACACCATCTACCAGATGAAAATTTTTCGTATCTTCTTTACAGAATTGACGATAATATTCTTCTTTTTTCTGAGAATATTTTTCTAATTCTTCTTTTGTTGCCTTCCCATCTGTAAAATATAAAATATTTTGTATATTGGGTGTTCCGTTTAATTTCGTATGTAATTCTTCTAACGTGATCTCTTTTCCTCGTAAGATCTTAGAAATCTCATTCCACGCTTTCACATGTTTATCATTGTCAAAAAATAATGTTCCATTGAAATCAAAAATGATCCCCTGATATTCCATTTCTCATTCCTCCATTGCAATTTTACAGTTCTTTTATCTTGCTTACTTCGCGATACCAGTATGCAGATTTCTTTGAATAACGTTTCTGTGTCTCATAGTCTACGTGAACTACCCATCACCTAAAGGTAATGGGCTTCAGAGAGCCTAACGGCTCTTTTTAAGAAGTTTGATATTTAAGTTTCCACCTATTGCTAGGCAATCCTTATTCTTACAGGCGTGTCCACCTCGCCTCTACTGTATAGCCCCACAAGGGACACAACATTACTTTTACGCAAAATATTTAATGCACCATTTACATCAGCATTAAGACATTTACCATTTAAACATTGATACATACCTCTATGTATTCGCTTTCCACTAAATGTATAGCTTTGCGGGTTGTCGTTATTGTAAATAGGAATATTATCCTTATCCCAAAATGATGCTTTTGAAGTATAGCTTTCTTCCTGCTTTACAAAGACAATGCCATTAATCTCACAAAGGTACTCTAGCTTAAAACGAAGTTGTCCATAAGGTATATTTACAAAAGTCTGATTATTGGCTTTTTGTTTATTGGTAGCTCTTTTCCCAATATTTTGTTTATCTTTTACAGACTGTAAATGTGCATTTTGCTTATTGTACCACTGATTTATGGATTTAAGTCGCTTACCATCAATGATGAATGTCTTGCCATTACTTGATACTGCTGTTACAAGATTATTAATACCAAGGTCAATTGCCAGTGCATTATTTATATTTAAGTTTCTTTGCTATATGGCAAAGATGCTTAATATTTTTGTAATCTTCTTTTGAAAGATGTTCTCCATGTACCTATTATATTATATATTTTACTAAAACACCATCATTTCAGTAAAATATATAATTTCTGGTCGCTTATATCCCTTCACCTAAAGGTAATGGTTTTTACGCTCATCTCCTATAAATGCGGCTTGAGATGCAATCCATTCACTTACTTTATATTTTATAATAGATGTGATATCAGCGGATAATGTTAAGTGGTGAACTTATTATATCAAAGATTAGGTGATATCTTTATGTCAAGATATCAATTATTTTAAAAATTTAGTTGATAAATCAACGGTTTATGCCAATTTTATTGGTGGGAAAGTTGAGTTATTTATTTTACCTTTAGCAACTTTTAAGTTTGATTAATATCAATTATAATTTTGTTGCAATCTCTACACAAATATGCCTCAACGTATGTTTTTGTTAGTAAACTTGTAAGTTTTACACTTTCGGCACTAATGCCAGAATATAAATGGAAATCTGCTCAATCATCCATATCATCCAGTAACCTCCGTAATTTATCACTCTCCTCTTGTTTCACTACATCTGAGAGTGCTGCCGAAAATTCATTCCATGAATCGTCAAACCATACTTTTTTCATCTGTTCAAACTGTACTTTGTGATAATCTGATTCACTTACTTTCGCATAAATAAAACTTCTTCTTCCTTCCCTTCTTTATCCTATAAAATCTTTCTTTTCTACATTCCAGATTGCTTTCATCACGATGGCATTCAATCCGGTTAAATATTCAATCTCCATTTTACTCCTCCATTCTTTGTATCTATATTTATACAATATCATGGGTGTGTTTATTTTTTTATATTTTAGTTATATTTTCATACACAATCCCGGATCTTTTATTTTGATCCGGGATTGTGTATACTATATACTTTTTTGTTTTCTTATACATAAATATAATCTGTCATAACTGGCTGCATGCCATTGTCCTCGATCATTTGATAAATCTCATCAACTGATCTTCCATCACTGATCTCGAACTGTTCATCACCTTTTTCTTCTTCCTGACTGTGTCCACCGATTCCAACATTTACTCCTGCTGAAATCTTCGTCGCTGCGATCTGAATGATGTTGTCACGGAATCTTTCACATTCACGTGTTGAGATCGTAATACTTGCAAATGGCATAAAGATTCGATATGCACAAATGATCTGTAGAAGCTGTGGTTCATGAACATCTTTTGGATTGATCTTATCGTTATTAATGATCGGACGTAATCTAGGACATGAAAATGCGATTTCTGCATGTGGATATTTTTTCTGTAAAAGATATGCATGCATTCCTGTTGCCAGTGCATCTTTTCTAAAATCATCCAATCCTAAGAGGGCAGCAAATCCGACACCTCTCATTCCACCCATGATCGCGCGTTCCTGAGCATTGAGACGGTATGGGAAGATTCTCTTTCTTCCACCCAAATGCAGTGTCTTATATTTGTCTGAATTATATGTTTCCTGGAAGACTGTAACAAAATCTGCTCCACATTCATGCAGATATGCATAATCTTTAGAATCCATTGGATATACTTCAAGACCGATCAGTTTAAAATATTTCTTCGCAATCTTACATGCTTCTCCGATATACTCAACGCTTGATTTATTTGGACTTTCTCCAGTCAGGATCAAAACTTCTTCCAATCCTGTCTCTGCGATCGCCTGCATTTCTTTTTCAATCTCTTCTGCATTAAGCTGTGCACGTTTGATCTTGTTGTGGCAATTAAATCCACAGTAAACACAATAATTTTCACAGTAGTTTGCAATATATAATGGGGTAAAGATCGCTACAGAGTTTCCAAAATGTTTTCTTGTCTCTTTCTGTGCTTTCTGTGCGATTTCTTCCAAAAACGGCAATGCCGCTGGTGATAATAAGGCTTTGAAATTATCAACAGAACAAGTTTCTGCCGCCAATGCTTCTTTGACATCTTTTGCTGTATAAATGTCTGCATCATAGCTGTTCATCTCTGCGATGACACGGTCCATGATATCTGAATCAATCGCTTCCATGTCATCCGTATATTTCATATGATCTGTATTCTCATCAATTCTTACACTCATGATTAATCCTCCAAAAATCCTGTTAATGGTGATGATGCACTAGAACCTTTTTCAATGACTCTTCCAAGTCCTGCCAGATATGCGCTTCTTCCTGCCTCAATTGCTTTCTTAAATGCTTCTGCCATGGCTGGAATATCACCTGCAGTTGCGATCGCTGTATTCGCCATCACTGCGGCTGCACCCATTTCCATTGCTTCACATGCCTGAGATGGTTTTCCGATTCCTGCATCCACAATGATTGGAAGATCAATCTCATCGATCAAGATCTGGATAAAGTCTTTCGTACAGATTCCTTTGTTAGATCCAATTGGAGACCCAAGAGGCATAACTGCTGCTGCACCTGCATTTACAAGGTCTCTGGCTGCATTTAAGTCTGGATACATATATGGCATAACAACAAATCCTTCTTTGGCAAGGATTTCTGTTGCCTTGATCGTTTCATAGTTATCTGGAAGCAGATATTTAGAATCGTGAATAACTTCAATCTTAACGAAATCTCCGCATCCAACTTCTCTTGCAAGTCTTGCAATACGAACTGCTTCTTCTGCATTTCTTGCTCCAGATGTATTTGGAAGAAGTGTGACACCTTCTGGAATATAGTCAAGAATATTCGCTGTATCATTTGTGTTCGTTCTTCGAAGTGCTAATGTAATGATCTGTGCTCCTGCATTCTGCACTGCTGCATTGATCAGATCTAAGGAATATTTTCCTGATCCTAAGATAAATCTTGAATCAAATTCATGTCCACCGATGATTAACTTGTCCTGTTTCATGTTATTCTCCTTTATATATGCATAATTTTCTTATCTCTTTGTACCTGCTATCTTCAGATCATCCACCACCGACAAAGGCTACGATCTCTAATGTGTCACTGTCACTTAAGATCACATTCGCATATTCCCCTTTAGGAACGATTTCTCCATTTCTTTCCACTGCGATTCTCTTATCTGAAAATCCTTCCTGTGTTAAGAAATCAGATAATGCGACAGGGTCTTTTAATGTTTTTGTCTCTCCATTTAATCTCATCTGCTTTCCTCCTTGACTGACTTTCCTTTTATCTTTCTATCAAAAGGAATAAAAAAAGGGTCCACAAAGAAGCATCACACCCGAGGTGGTGTGCCCCTTCGTGGACCCGATAGTTCAGATTCACTCTTGTTGTAGATTATCATATTGATATTTTTTTGTCAAGTGATTATTGCATTTTGTTTTTTGTGTGATATAATATCTTTGTGCTTTAATCAGCACTTTGACATTTGTTTGAATCCTCTTTGGCATTTTATATGCCAGGGGGATTTTTTATTTCTTGATCGTTATATTTTTTATTCCAGATTTAATATTTCAAAAACTTTAACCATTTTCTTTAACCAATTCAAATGCAAACAAAATAAAAAAAGCTACAAACCGCATAAATACGAAGTTTGTAGCTTATGACTCCAACGAGAATCGAACTCGTGATTCGACCTTGAGAGGGTCGCGTCTTAACCGCTTGACCATGGAGCCAGATTTATATTCGAGGTGGTCTGTTGCAACCACCTCTATTTATTATACATATTATTTTTGTAATGTCAAGAATTTTTTTAAATTAAATTTCTTATTTTCAGATAATCCAAAATCATTTTTACACATCCATCAATTCCAAGGATTCCTTCGTCCAGACATAATTCATATCCATTGGACATTCCCCATATTTCATTTGTATAATATTTATGAAATTCATAACGTTTTGAATCTTCTGTTTCTATTTCTTTTTCAGCTTGTTCTTTGCTTATTCCAAGATATTTCATAAGGTTTTTAATTCGAATGTTCTTGTCTGCATGCATAAAAATTCTTACCGTATTCGGACGATCTCTGAAAAGATAATTTCCACAGCTATCCATCACGACGCCTCCCGTATTACCAATAATCTTTTTGATAATCCCAAAAGGTACATCATTAGAACTTACATTCTCACTCATTGCAATCGCATATAACAGACTATTTACTTTCCTGTCATTAAAAAATGCATTTAATTCATCATAATCATTCGTTCCTTCTACTACTTTTAGAAGATGTGCCTTGTCATAAAGTGGCAGTTCAAATTGTCGTCGAATTTGTTCTGCTACTTTATCTCCCATTGTTCCATGTTCTCTTCCGATCGTGATGATCATTTTCTCATCTGCCATGATCTCTTCCTCCTATTTTTAAATAAGTTGAGCAAATCCTGATACAAATACAACAGTCAAAAGTCCTGCTACTGCTACTGCCAGACTGCTCATTGCACCTTCGACTGGTCCCATCTCAATTGCTCTTGCTGTTCCGATCGCATGAGATGCTGTTCCAAGTGCCAGACCTTTTGCCAATGGATTTTTTATTTTAAAGATATGGAATACTGTATCTGCGATCACATTTCCAAGAATTCCAGTAATAATGATCACTGCAACTGTAATTGTCACGATTCCACCTAATTCTTCTGATATTCCAATTCCGATCGCTGTTGTGATCGATTTAGGAAGCATCGTTACATACTGTTGGTGGTTGAATCCAAATAACATACAAAGAACAAAAATTCCTGTTAAACTTGCTAATGTTCCTGATAATATCCCACAAACAACTGCAGCCTTATTTTTCTTTAGTAATTCTAACTGCTCATATAGAGGTACAGCAAGACACACTGTTGCTGGCGTCAACAAATAAGATATGTATTTCGCACTTGCGTTATATACTTCATAACTGATTCCAAATACTTTCAATGCCAGGATCACAATAACTATAGATACTAATAATGGATTTAATATTGCTAATCCCAGCTTTCTCTTTAAAAATAGTCCGATCTCATATGCAATCAAACTGATCGTTACTCCTGCAAACAATGATTGTCTGAACATTTCATTCATTTTTGATTCCTCTCTTCTGTGCTATCATTTGTGCTATTTTTCCTGTGACTACCATAACAAATATTGTGATTACTACAGTTATGACTAGTATTGGCAGTAATAATGGCTGTAAAACTTTCCACGAATCAATTAGTCCAGCTGCTACTGGAATAAACATAACGGGCATGATCTCAATCAGAAAAAATGCTGCCTCTTTAACTTGACTCGTCTTCAAAATACCAGTCACCAGACATAACAACATTAACACCAGTCCATACACACTTGCCGGAATTGGCAATGGTATGAACATCTTAAGCACTTCTCCCAAAAAAGAGAGTAGTAAAATAATCATAAATTGTCTAAGAAATTTCATACACTCCTCCAGTTTTTCATATTAAGTCTTTTTTCTTGTATACAATATTATGGTACTACCAACTTTTAATGTCAATACTTTATTTATTTTCATTAATGAAAAAATAGAATCCTGCATCAACAGAATTCTATTTTTTCTTATCTTGCATTTCACCGCATATAAACCATAAATGTGAATAAATCCTTCTGAAATTGTATTCCTTTTGCACTTTCATATTTCCATGCCTGTCCCGGCACTCCATAAATATAATATGCAGATGATGTCAACCCTCCTCTCTCTAATCGTTCTCTCTTAAACCAGTTTCCAAAAGAGCTGGTTGGCCTGCTCTTGATTGGATGAGAATCTAAGACCAGATATTTTTTTGTCTTTGAATCAAAATCAGCAACTGTTACATAATGTCCTGGTACATGTGAGATTGCTACACAGCCTTTTTTCAGATATTCTCTTACTTCTGATGTACTGTCAGTTGTCTTAATATAAGTGAACCCATATGCGTCTCCAAATTTCTTCGCTGCCGCCTTAAAAATCCCATCATGTGTTCCGGCACCTATGATCCTGTAATGTTTCTCCACTGCATAATCTGCAAACAACATTGGATCAACAAATTGTCCATTCAATGCATATACTGCATTCGTGATCGCCACAACTCCGCAGCCTGCTGCCGCCATTTTCCCACTGTAATCCGAAACATTTCCATAATCTTTTCTGGCCCATGCAGGATCAAACTGCATAAAATTACGGTATGGATATACATTTTTATTGTTAAGACGCATTACCTGCCATTGATAAGACTTCTGTGCTGCTTCTTTCTGTGGTTTTGTGAAACAGTTATCCATATCTTTTATTTTACCATCTGTTAGGGTACCATTCTCATCCATCGACAGATATTTCTCATTTTTTATATTTTTGATATAAAAATGATCGTACTCACGTATCAGTTTCCATGTGTGATCTTCTTTGCTTTGATCTAAAATCGAAACTTGATATTTCTGATCTTTCAAAAACATGATCTGCACACGAATTCCTTCCCCAGAAGCTTTGTTTTGTATCCAATAAGTTCCATTTCCTAGCAACTGTTTTTCATTCCCATTATATAGAATAGCTTCCTTATGATACAAACTTCGATCAATCCATCCAATTCCATATGCTTTCTTTTTTTCATAAATCACCTGAACATAATCAGATGTTTTACTGACTACGATCACTCCTGAATATCTTGGCGCTACCCCTATCTTTTTACTTCCTGAAGATGTTTCATAGACATTCATCTTTTTTTTCAAAAATGCATAATTCTTTTTGAATGAACGATCATAAATCTTCCCAGCGAATTCATCATAGACCGTCTGGGGATTATCAAAATATCCTGGCTGTGCTGCCTGTATTTTGATACCTGAGATCATGCAAAGAACAAGGCACATCACCACGCAGATCCTTCTCTTATTTTTCCTGTATTGTTTTGTCATTTGATTTTCCTTTTATTTTGTTAATTCTATTGACAGTATATCATTTTCATGATAAATTATTAATCAGTTCTGCTGCTGTGGCACAGGAGGTAGCGCACCTCATTGGTAGTGAGGAGGTCACGGGTTCAACTCCCGTCAGCAGCTTTATAAAGAAGACTTAAAACATCCGTTTTAAGTCTTCTTTTTATTTCTCTTATCTTTACTTTAACTTTCCTGATCATTCCTGATCTTCCTGCGAATTCTCTGAATTGCATTATCAATGGATTTATCACTTTTTCCAAGTTTTTTTGCAATCGTTGTATATGTTTCTCCATTCAGATAATGATACATCACCTGTTTTTCGAATTTACTTAAATTCTGGTCAAGCATTTTGTAATAATCATTTAATTCTTCCTTTCGAAGCATCATCTCCTCCGGAGTTTCCTCCGGAGTTTCTAAGATTTCATCCAATGATAATTCTTCTTCCTGATTCTTTTGTTCAAACAGAGAGATTGCTGTATTCAATGGAATATGTTTTTTTCTGTTAAATGCAGTGATTGTTGTATAGATCTGTCTTTGCACACACAGATAAGCAAACGTTGAAAACGAAGTGTTTTTTTCTTCCTGATAGGATGTCACTGCTTTAAAAAGCCCGATCATTCCTTCCTGGATCAAATCCTCTTCATCTCCACCTGCAAGAAAGAACCTTCTTGCCTCTTTCCTTACCATATCCCTGTATCTCTCTAACAGACATTCCATCGCGTCATCATTGCCACTTTTGATCTGTCTGAGCAATTCCTCATCAGAAATTGTTTTTAATTCTTTCATTCTTTATTTTCCCAGTCGTTGTCTTACAACTTCAAATGCCAGAACACCTGCTGCTACAGAAGCATTCAGTGAATCAATATCTCCTTTCATTGGAATAGATGAGATAAAGTCACACTTTTCCTTTACCAAACGGCTCACACCGCTTCCTTCATTTCCAATAACAAGCCCGATCGATCCTGTCAGATTCTGACGATAGATCACTTCTCCATCCATATCTGCACATGCAAACCACATACCACGTTCTTTTAGTTCATCCATTGTTTTTCCAATATTTGTTACTTTCACAACTGGTGTATAATTGATCGCACCTGCAGATGTTTTTGCTACGGTTGGTGTGATTCCAACTGCACGATGCTTTGGAATGATCACTCCATGTGCGCCTGCAAGATTTGCCGTACGAATGATCGCCCCAAGATTATGAGGGTCTTCAATCCCATCTAACAGGATAAAGAAAGGATCCTCACCCTTTTCTTCTGCTCTTTTAAACAGATCCTCAATCGTTCCATATTCATATGCTGCGACAATTGCAACAACTCCCTGATGATGTTCATTTGTCAGCTGATTCAGGCGTTCTTTATCTACAAATTTAAGAATCGCATCTGTTTTCTTTGCCTCTCTTACGATCGTACGGATCGGTCCATCCTGACATCCATCCAATACAAAAATCTTGTCGATTGGTTTCTTTGCTCTTAAAGCCTCGATCACGGCATTACGCCCTGCGATCAGATCTTCTTTATGATTCATGTTCTTCTCCTGTTTCTTCTTTTTTATTCAAATCAAAACCGATCCCGATCAATTCGATGATGCGGTCCATATCTCCTGCCAGATATAAATATCCAACCAAAGCTTCCACTCCAGTTGCTTTTCTGTAATCCATCATAGATGCATTCTTTGCAACAGAACCTGATTTGGAATTTCTTCCACGTTTATAAACAGCCATTTCTTCTTCTGTCAAAAATGGCTCGATCTTTTCAAACACTTCTTTTTGTGCAGAAGCTTTGACCATACTGCTTGATTTTTTGTGATACTTATTCACACTCATATTCCCTGCAGACATAACGATCGTTCGGATCACGATCTCATAGATCGCATCTCCAATGTAAGCAAGAGATAATGGAGAGTAACTTTTGGGATCCAGTCCATCAAGATACAATTCTTCTTTGATCTTTTGAATTAAGCTCTGCTCCATTTTACACCTTCTCTTGTATCTTTTAATACGATACCCTGTCCCAATAACTGGTCTCTGATCTCATCTGCTCTTGCAAAATCTTTGTTCTTTCTTGCCGCCTGACGTTCTTCGATCAGTTTTTCGATTTCTTCATCTAGGATTTCTTCTTCTTTTGTTGTCTCAATCCCAAGAACGCTGCAAAGATCTTCTAATACTTTTAGTACTTTCTTTGCATAGTCTGCACTGAAGTCTTTTACTGTTGAGTTTGATTCACGCACGATCTCAAAAATAGCTGAAACTGCGTCTGCTGTGTTAAAGTCATCTTCCATTGCATCTTCAAATTTCTTTACAAGTACTTCTATATTAGCAAAATGTTCTGTTTCTTCTTTGCTTAAAGAACCTGTTTCTTCTTTGGCTGCCATCTCTCTGCACAGATCGATCGCTGTTAAGATACGGTCTAATCCTGTTTTTGCACTATCTACTAATGTATCACTGAAGTTTAATGGTGTTCTATAGTGTGCACTTAGCATAAAGAAACGGATTACCTGCAACGGATACTTTTCTCCAATTTCACGAACTGTAAAGAAGTTTCCTGCTGATTTAGACATCTTCTTATTGTTGATATTTAAGAAACCATTATGCATCCAGTAATTTGCAAACTTCTCCCCGTTGCATGCTTCGCTCTGTGCGATCTCATTTTCATGATGAGGGAAGATCAAGTCTTCTCCACCTGCATGAATATCAATGGTATCTCCGATATATTTCTTAGACATCTCAGAACACTCAATATGCCATCCTGGTCTTCCTTCTCCCCATGGAGAATCCCATGCAATTTCTCCTTCTTTCTTTGGTTTCCATAATACAAAATCCAGTGGATCTTTCTTTCCTTCTTCTCCTGTTACCTTGATCTCACGATGTCCCGCTTCCAGATCATCAATATTTTTCTTAGAGAGTTTTCCATAATCTTTAAAAGATCTTGTCTTGAAGTATACAGTTCCATCTACTTCATATGCATGCCCTTTTTCGATCAATGTCTGAATCATTTTGATCATTCCACCGATTTCTTCTGTCGCTCTTGGCTGGTGCGTTGCAGGTTTGATATTTAACGCTTCCATATCTTGTTTGCATTCTTTGATATATCTTTCTGCAATCTCTGTTGCTGTTACACCTTCTTCATTTGCCTTCTTAATGATCTTGTCATCGACATCTGTGAAGTTTGAAACATAATTTACTTCATAACCTTTATATTCAAAATAACGGCGTACCGTATCAAAAATGATCATTGGTCTTGCATTTCCAATATGAATGTAGTTATACACCGTTGGCCCACAAACATACATTCCAACTTTCCCTGGATGCACCGGTACAAATTCTTCTTTTTGTCTTGTCAGTGTATTGTAGATTTTCATTTCTCTTTTTCCCTTCTGATTGCTTCTGAATTTTGATAATGTATAATAAATGTTTCCAGTGCCTGTCGTAATTCAGCATTCTCTCTTGCGAGCTTTTCGATATCCATATCGACTGGATTTGGAAGATCAATCTGGTCAAGCACAATACTCTGAATGCGATTGACTCTCTCTCCATCCTGTTTAACTACCTTACCTGGAACTCCGACAACAGTAGAATTCGGCGGTACATCAGATACAACAACACTTCCTGCACCAATCTTTGAGTTCTTTCCAATTGTAATAGATCCCAAAACCTTAGCACCTGAACTGATCATAACATTATCTTCGATCGTTGGATGACGTTTCCCAGTTTCATTTCCAGTTCCACCTAATGTAACACCTTGATATAAGGTCACATTATTTCCGATGATCGTCGTCTCGCCAATGACCACTCCATGCCCATGGTCAATAAAGAACCCTTCTCCGATCTGTGCACCTGGATGAATCTCAATTCCAGTTTTTCTCGCCCATTTCTGAGAAATCTTTCTAGCTTTGTAAAACTCTCCTTTCTTATATAATTCGTGTGCAACACGATGCCAATACAGTGCTTTTACATAAGGATACAAAAAAACTTCTTTCTCTTCCCTTAACGCAGGATCTCTTAGTTTGATCGTATCATATTGGCTTTTCGCAAATTCTCGAAAACCCATCATAATTTTTAAACCTCCAATATATAGTATGTAATTTACAGGACTTTTTATATCATAGAGAATTCCATCAAAATTTTCTATAATACAAAAAACTCCGTCTCTAAATAAAGAGACGGAGTATATCCGCGGTTCCACTCTTTTAAAAGTTCCTGATCTTCTTATTATATATTTGACTAATATCACTTGATCAGGATACTTTCACTCGAATCCGTTAACGCCGGCGACGTACAAAACTACTTTATTCATCTTGTCTGCTCCCAGATGCATTCCAGACATCTTCCCTCAAAGCCGCTTCCAGCCGATGGCAGCTTCTCTCTGACAGTTCCAACTTGTCTGTACTAATTCTGTTCATTGCATTTAACTACGAATAGTTTATGCTTTTTCATACAAAATGTCAACAGATTCTTATTTTTCATACAAAGTATTTGTTATTTATTCTGGTAAAACTCTCGCCTTCACAACAGCCTTCTTCACTGCACTTCCTACAACGATCGCGATCACGATCTTTGCCGCATCTCCTGGAAGATATGGAATCACACCTGCATATAATCCCTGTACAAATGTTAAATGCATCTGTGCACACAGCCAGATCGTTCCAAATGCATATGTTACTACTGTTCCAAGTACCATACCAATTACTGCCATCACTATGTTCCCTGAGAATTTTTCTACAAAGAATCCACTGATCAATGCCAAAAAGATAAACCCAACCAAATATCCTCCTGTTGGTCCTGCAAGTTTAGCAAGCCCACCACTAAATCCTGAAAATACTGGAAGTCCTACTGCTCCGATCAGAAGGTATACAAGATAACTGATCGTTCCACGTTTCATCCCAATGACCATTACTGCAAAATAAATCACCAAGTTCGTAAATGAAATCGGTACTGGTGTAAATGGCAATGTGATCGACATTGGTCCTAAAATACAAGTTAATGCTGCCATTAATGCAATCAGTGTTAAATCCTGAATTTTCATTGTTTGTTGTTCCATAATAAATTTCTCCCTCACTTTTATTATTTTCCTGTACCGACTGTCATTATATATCATCAACTCCTTATTGTCAACTTTGTTTTTTTCAAAAGTTAACAATAAGGAATCTTTTGATCATCCTAAAAAAAGAAAGGCACCACCGATGCCTTTCTTAATCTTCATTCTCTTCTTCTAAAATCCCAAGTTCTTTGATCCGCTCCTCAATCTTCTTTAAAGATTCTTCATAAGTTCCTTCTTTTGTCTCTTCCCTCTCCTGATTCATTCCATCAAGTAATTCGTCAATATTCTTACTTAATGGATTGCTGTCCGTTTTTCTCGTCAATAATCCCATATCTGTCTCCTTCTTCCGCTTCTTTGATGATCCTGCATGGATTACCTGCAGCAACTACATTGGCAGGAATATCCTTTGTTACAACACTTCCTGCACCGATCACACTATTGTCGCCGATCGTAACTCCAGGAAGAATCGTAACCCCTCCGCCAATCCATACTTTATCTCCAATCTTAACTGGGAGGGCCCATTCATATCCCTTTTCTCGTCTCTTCACATCTGCTGGGTGGTTCGCAGTATAAATTCCTACATTCGGACCTATAAAAACATGATTCCCGATTTCAACTCCTCCACCATCTAAAATCGTCAGATTAAAGTTTGAAAAAAAGTTACTTCCAATCGTTGTCCTATATCCATAATCCAGATAAATGGGCGCTTCCAGATGAACATTCTTCCCAAGACTTCCAAATATCTGTCCTACCAGATAATTCCGACGTCCTTTATCTTCCCAATGTTCATTAAACTGTCTGGTTAGAGATTTTGCATGGTTCCTCTCTTCTATCAGAGCTTGATCCTCTGCATTATATAAAATTCCCATCAACATTTTTTGTTTTTCCGTCATCTTCTTCCCTCCGTTGTCTTATATTTTATCATACTTCTTTTCTGTTATCTATCGAATTTGACTTTCTATCAAAAAAATTGTAGGATAAAAGAGATTTAACCATTAAGGAGGTTTAAACATGGATACCAACTTTATTATTTCTCTTGATTCCATTGCAGACGTGAATGCATTTGCAAATACGATTGCACATTTTAAATCTGAGATTGATCTTTCTTCTGGAAGATATATCGTAAATGCAAAATCGATCATGGGAATTTTCAGCCTTGATCTGACAAGACCTTTGACTTTAACCGTACATGGTAAAGATGAACTTGAAGAAATCAGCTCTGCAATTGCACCATACTTGAAAAAATAAGTTTACTTGTGATCAATGCGAGCATTTGAAGTCTCTGTTTTTAGAGGCTTCTTTTATTTTGTGAATTTTATTTAGTAAAAGAAAAAAAGCATGATCTAAGTTCATTCTTAAATCATGCTTATCAACTGAGCGTGCGGGGATTCGAACCCCGGACAACTTGATTAAAAGTCAAGTGCTCTACCACCTGAGCTACACACCCTTAAACTGGGGTAGCTGGACTCGAACCAGCGGTGCAGGAGTCAGAATCCTGTGCCTTACCACTTGGCGATACCCCATCAATGCGACAGCTCGTTTATATTATCATATGTTTCCGACAACTGTCAACACTTTTTTTGAATTTTTTTAAATTTATTTTTCAAGAGTGAATTCTTTCAGATATTGACTGTTCCAGAAACGGTCCGTTACTGGCTGCCAATATTCAAATATGATCTTCCCCTTATTCCCTTGTTCTGAGAATCTCCCTTTATCTTCTCCCTTTCCAATATAAATTTCGAGAATCTCTCCTCTTCCAGATTCTTTTCCTTGATTGTCATAAAAGCAAAGTGTCATTCCCTCACTCAACTCTCCTCTGACAAACTCAACTTCCATGGAGCCTTTCCCTTCTTCGATGATTTCCATTCGTTCAATATAAGTAAGGCTTCCTTCTAATTGATGCAGCTTATAAATTCGTTTTCTTGCTTCTTCATTTTCTTTTGAAGGTTCCTGTTTTTTTAAATATTCAAAAAATCTCATGTTCTTTCCTCCATTGCTCTGTTCTACTTTATCATAATTTCTTTTCATATGAAAGTCTTCTCTGTAAAGAAAGTTCTCTTTATATTTTACATTTTAGCAGTTGACACTTTCTAATTTTTATGTTAGATTGTCATTATTGTAAATGATTTAAATACAATGATAAGGAATAGTAGAATATTTAAGACATTCAGAGAGTTGCTGGATGGTGCGAAGCAATTGTTGATGATATTTGAACTCGCCTTTGAGTAGCATGCTGAACTTACAGTAGGTATTGCCGGAGTCCAACCGTTACAATGGAGAGATATCGGTTTTATAACCCGTATCAGTAAGAAGTGCACGTTTCTTTATAACGTGAATTAGAGTGGTACCGCGGAAGTTTCTTCGTCTCTATCCTGATAAGGATCAGATTCGGAGTTTTTTTTATGTTATCGTACATTTATTTCATCCGATACATGATACCCCGTATCCACCTTTCAATACTTAAAACATACCTACAACAATCATTAATTTTTGAAAGGAGCTTCACAGCAATGATGAACCCAAGCAAATATGAAAGACAATATTTTATGCCACCTGAAACGTCCCTTGACTGGACAAAGAAAGAATATATCACAAAGGCACCTGCATGGTGTAGTGTTGACCTTCGTGATGGAAATCAGGCTCTGATCATTCCGATGAGTCTTGATGAAAAAGTTGAATTTTTTAAACTTTTAGTAAAGGTTGGTTTCAAAGAGATTGAAGTTGGTTTCCCTGCTGCTTCAGAAACAGAATATACATTTTTACGTACTTTGATTGAAAATGATCTGATCCCTGATGATGTTACCATTCAGGTTTTAACACAGGCAAGAGAACATATCATTAAAAAGACCTTCGCAGCTTTAAAAGGCGCAAAAAGAGCAATCGTTCATGTATACAACTCTACTTCTGTTGCACAGCGTGAACAGGTATTTAAAAAATCCAAAGAAGAGATCATGAAAATTGCAACAGACGGTGCAAAATTATTGAAACGCCTGGCTGATGAGACAGACGGTAACTTCTTATTTGAATACTCTCCAGAGAGTTTTACTGGTACAGAGATCGACTATGCATTAGATGTATGTAATGCCGTTCTTGACGTATGGCAGCCTCGTCCAGACTGGAAGGTCATCATCAATCTTCCTGTAACTGTACAGCTTTCAATGCCTCACGTATATGCCAGCCAGATTGAATATATGAGCAAACATATGAAATACCGTGAAAACGTAGTTTTATCTCTTCATCCACATAATGACCGTGGATGCGGTGTTGCTGATACAGAACTTGCCTTGCTTGCAGGTGCTGATCGTGTCGAGGGTACTTTATTTGGAAATGGTGAACGTACAGGTAACGTTGACGTTATCACTCTTGCATTAAATATGTATACACACGGTGTTGATCCAAAACTGGACTTCTCTAACTTACCAGAACTTACAAAAGTCTATGAAAGATTAACAAGAATGTCCGTTTACGAACGTCAACCATACACAGGACAGCTGGTATTTGCTGCATTCTCTGGATCTCATCAGGATGCGATCGCCAAAGGTATGCACTGGAGAGACGAAAAACATCCAGAGCACTGGAATATCCCATATCTTCCAATCGATCCACACGATGTTGGACGTGAATACGAAAGTGATGTTATCCGTATCAACAGTCAGTCTGGTAAAGGCGGTATCAGCTATGTACTAGAAGAAAACTTTGGATTCCATATTCCTGGAAAAATGCGTGAAGATGTAGGATACACAGTCAAAGATGTATCTGATAAACGCCATCAGGAATTAGTTCCAAGAGATATCTTAAAAGTATTCAAAGAAGTTTACGTAAATATTGATGATCCATGCAAATTAAAAGAAGTGCACTTCGTACAGAAAGACGGTGGCATTGAAGCAGAAATCTCTTTAGAGAAATCTGGTGTTCCAAAACTTTACCATGGAAAAGGAAATGGTCGTCTGGATGCTGTAAGTAACGCTTTACAGAGACACAGTGATATGCATTACTCTATCGTTACTTATCAGGAACATGCTTTAAATGTTGGTTCTAACTCTCAGGCTTGTGCTTATGTTGGAGTTCAAGAACCAAATGGTAATGTTACTTGGGGATCCGGAATCCACGAAGACATCATTACTGCTTCTGTATTAGCACTGATCAGCGCTGTAAACCGATTAGATCAGTAGATTTTGATTTAAATAACTGAAATTATTGGTGGAATATTATAAAAATGGTTATATGTCTGCAACGCGCTCTCGCTCGACTCACTACGCAGCTGTACTAAGCTCCTGAATGATCTTACGATCATCCACTCGCTAAGTGCAGGCGTGTTCCTACGGTCGCCGACATATAACCATTTTTATAATATTCAATAATTTCAGTTATTGAAACCACTAGTAAGTGTGTATGTTTTACTGTATTGGTATGTATAATAAACACTATCTACTACTACATAAATTAAAAATCGATAACATTCAACATACACACCACTTAAATTTTTCAATTCTTGTAATTGTCCACACTTTAGACTTCTCATATACTCAAAATCTAAAGTTAGCCAACTACAAATCTAAAATTTCATTTTCCAGCAGATTCACTGCTGCCATCGCATCTTCTGTATAATAATCTGCTCCGATATTGTGTGCGATATCTTCCGTCACAACAGCTCCTCCAACCCAGATTGGTTCACTGCATCCTGCTTCGTGAAGTGCTTTGATCGTTCTTTCCATTGATGCAACGGTTGTTGTCATTAATGCACTTAGCCCAATCGCTTTTGGCTTGTATTTCTTATAAGCTTCTACTACCTTTTCAACTTTAACGTCTTTTCCAAGGTCAATGATCTTATATCCATAACTTTCCAGTACAACTTTCACGATGTTCTTTCCAATATCATGAATATCACCTTCTACGGTTGCTATGATGATCGGTCCTTTTTCTTCTCCATCATTTGCTGAAAATGTTTCTTTAACAACTTCAAATGCTTTCTTCGTTGTCTCTGCTGACTGAATTAACTGTGGCAGGAAGATCTTTCCTGTCTCATAGTCTTTTCCTACGATATTTAACGCTGGTATGATCACTTCATTAATTACTGTCAGTGCTTCTTTATCTTTCAGTTCTTCTTTTGTGACTTTCTCTACTTCATCTTTTAATCCGTGAATGATCACATCTTTTAATGTGAAGTTTGTTGTTGCCGCCGCTGCGGCTGGTTTTGTTTCTTTATCTTTGGACTGGTTTTTAATATAAGTCTGACTATCCACGTCTTTGTAGAACAGCACATGAAATGCATCTATGGTTCCCATCAATTCTGCATCTAACGGATTGATGATCGGTAGATCCAAGCCTGCTTCCATTGCTAATGCTAAAAATGTTCTATTTAATAACGGACGGTTTGGCAATCCAAAGGATACATTCGATACCCCTAATACGGTATGGACACCTAATTCTTTTTTTACCATCTTGATCGCTCGGAGTGTTTCTTTTACTTCTTTTTGCTGTGCAGATGCTGTTAATGTCAGACAGTCGATGATGATATTCTCTTTACCAATTCCGTATTCAGCTGCTTTATTGACAATCTTCTTGGCGATTTCAAATCGTTCTTCTGCTTTCAGCGGAATTCCGTCTTCCAGAGTCAGTCCGATCACAACTCCTCCATATTTCTTAGCGATCGGGAAGATTTTTTCCATGACTTCGTCTTTACCATTTACAGAGTTGATCAATGGTTTTCCATTATAATAACGGCAGGCATTCTCAATCGCATCTGCTTCGGAACTGTCAATCTGTAATGGAAGTGTGACAACTTCCTGCAACAGACGTACAACCCGTTTCATTGTCTCTGGCTCGTCAATTCCAGGAAGTCCAACATTAACATCTAGTACTTCCGCTCCAGCTTCTACCTGTTTAACTGCTTCCACCACAAGTTCATCATAGCGCTCTTCTAACAACGCTTTTTTCATCTTTTTCTTACCCGTTGGGTTTAGACGTTCTCCGCAGACGATCACATGATCTCCAAACGTAACTGTCTGTGTCTGACTGGATACTCTTGTTTTCTTCTCAACTGTTCTCTCTGCAACTGCTTTAGGCGCAGCTTCTGCAAGTTTTCCTATAAATTCTGGTGTTGTTCCACAGCATCCACCAACGATTGCTGCACCTCTTGCCATATAATCTTTCATAGATTCCACATATTCTTCTGGTGTCACATGATAGTGTGTTTCTCCATGTTCTAAACATGGAAGTCCGGCATTGGGCTGTAACATCACTGGAATACTTGCTTTTTCTAAGATTTCGTCAATGATCGGTTTTAATTCATCGGGTCCTAAAGAACAATTGACTCCCAATGCATCAACTCCTAAGCCCTCTGCAACATTAATAAATGTTTCCGGATCATTTCCAGATAACGTTCTTCCATTTTGCTCGAAGGTCATTGTAACAAACACTGGAAGGTCTGTGTGTTCTTTGACCGCCAGAACTCCAGCTTTCACCTCATATAGATCACTCATTGTCTCAAACAGTACAAGATCTACTTGATCCTTTACTGTTTCTACCTGCTCGAGGATGATGTCATATGCTTCATCGAATGTCAATGTTCCCATTGGCTCTAACAGCTGACCGATCGGTCCAATATCAAGAACAATATAAGAGTCATCTTCTCTTCCAGCTTCTGTTCTTGCAGCTCTTGCATTCTCTACTGCTGCTAACAGCATATCTTTCGCCTCGTATTTTGCTTCTTCCATCTTTAATCGGTTACACCCAAATGTATTTGTTGTAATAAAGTCTGCTCCCGCTTTCAGATAGTTTTTATGAATCGATCTTAATAAATCCGGGCGGTCAATATTTAATTCTTCTGGGATATCCCCTGCACTTAATCCTGCGTTCTGAAGCTGTGTTCCCATCGCTCCATCAAATATTAAAAGTTCTTTTCCTAATCGGTTCTGTAACATCTTTGTCCTCTCTTTCTAAACGGGCAATCTTCTTTCATCACACAATTTCCACATGATTTCTTTCGTTTATCACTTCCGATCCCGATCAATCCTAACATAGACTTCTGTGGGATCAAAAGATTATTTGGCGTGATCGTGACTCCGATCTTCCTTGGTATATCTAGTAATATAGCAATTCTTTTGTTGAATTCAAGTGGAAAATCTCCATATCCGGGACATGCACGATATGTTCGGTTATCAAACCCAAGTGTTTCTTCATATCTGTCACAATATTCTTCCAGATAGGCACTTGCCGCAGCATCCATAACCGTAGATTTTGTCATGTTAACCTTTGCATAAAACTTGATCTTACGCTCCATAACAATCCCAAGAGTACATCCGATCAATATACATTCTTCACAATCTTCCAACATATCTTCCATCTGCTGCCCTAAAATCTCATCCCCTGATTCTTCTAACCTCAATGGATCTTTCGCTAGTTTAAATCTCTTCACTATCACTTTTGGCTGTGCTATCTGCTTGATCTCTTCTATACATTCATCCAAAAGACTTGAAATCTCCGGAGTTAAACCTTCAAACATTGGTGCCTGATATCCAAGATATTTCAAGGCATTTTCTCTTACGACCTGAAAATCCATCTTAGTTTAATTCTTTCAATACAGCTGGAATACTGTCAAATACACGCTGCGCTGTTTCTGCACGATTCATTGTGTAAATATGAATCCCGTCAACTCCATTTGTGATCAGATCAATGATCTGTTGTGCTGCATAGTTGATCCCGATTTCTTTCATGGCTTCTGGATTATCATAATGTGCCTCGATCATTGTAGATAACTGATATGGAATCGTACATCCACACATCTTTGTTGTACGGATCAGAGATTTCGCATTCGTAATTGGCATGATTCCTGCAAGAATTGGTACTGTGATGCCGATCTTTCTTGCTTCTCTGACTAATCTGTAATAATAATCATTGTCAAAGAAAATCTGTGTTACTAAATATTCTGCTCCTGCATCTACTTTCTTCTTTAATGCTTCTAAATCTTTCTTAAACCCATCAGCTTCCTGATGTGTCTCTGGATAACATGCTCCTGATAAGCAAAATTGTCCTTTAAAATGTTCTCCGATAAATTCATTTAATTCACTTGCATAGTGAAATTCCAGATTCTCAGGATCAAAGTTTGTTGCATCTGCAGGATAATCTCCCCTTAATGCTAAAATATTATCGATTCCTGCTTCTTTCAGACGTTCACATTCGTATTTGATATCCTCTTTTGTAGATGAAATACAGCTTAAATGTGCTACAGATTCAATTCCATATTCATGCTTAATGACTGACGCTATCTCTACTGTCTTACCTTTTGTAGATCCACCCGCACCATATGTAACACTAATAAAATCTGGGGATAATTTTGCTAATCCCTCAATCGTACTATAAATAGAAGAAATATCTCCATCTTTATTCTTTGGAGGAAATACCTCAAACGAAATAGTTGACTTGTTTTTTAAAATCTCTGATATTTTCATAGAATTTTACTCCTTTTCATTATTTCTGACTAATTAACTATGATAAATTTTAACATGATATTTTATCACTGTAAAGAAATGAAATCATATCATCCTTCATCTATAGATCGTAAGTGATCTTACCATCAATTTCAGCGTAATAAGTTTCTTCTCCTTTTTCAAGAACTGCTTTCCCCATAGATGCTTCCATAAACTTTTTCTCGATACTTCCAACTTCTTCCACTGGTACGATCATTTTAAATGTTACATGATCCGTATACACTGTATCAAGCACTGGAATATGGTCTGTTGCAGTTAAATACTGAATCTTTCCAGATGTCGTGTAATCACAAGTAAGGCTAAACATTACCCCAAGACATTTCTCGATCACTGTACTTTCCTTGATTCCTTCTTGTGTACTTTTTGTATACGCACGGATCAATCCTCCAGTTCCAAGAAGCGTTCCACCAAAATATCTTGTTACGACTGCTACCACATTATGCAGTTCCTGCCCTGTCAACACCTCAAGCATTGGCTTCCCAGCAGTTCCACTTGGTTCTCCATCATCACTGCAACGCAAGGCTGGCTGCTTTTCCCCGATGCTATATGCCCAACAGTTATGCCTTGCATCCCAGTATTGTTTTTTTATCTTCTCTATGAATGCCTGTGCTTCTTCTTCTGTCTGCGCTGGAGCAATATGTGCAATAAATCTTGATTTCTTTTCTGAAATCTCTGCTTCTCCCTCTTTATATAAGATTTTATATTTTTGAACGTCCATCTTCTTCCTCCCTGGTCATGATCTCATCTAAGGACTCTGCCAGTGAGATCGGTGTTACTTTATATTTTATCAGGTTATGGATCACACGATCTACTAATTCCATAGATTCTGATATACTTGGAACTGCATCCCACTCGATCACATTCGTTTCCTCCTGGTATTTTTCCAGTTCAACTCCATACATCGTGTGTTCCTGATCTTCCATCAAATAGTAGGATACTACATTTTCCCTTTGTTTGTCATCATAAAATGACTGCTGCCCCTTTAATTGTTTTTTCATACTCTTCTCCTTTGTACTTTATACTTTTAACCCTTACATCATCATATTGTTGATTGTATCGTTTATAGTTACACGGTCGGTTTACTTGAACTTTTTTATTTGGTATAATACGTAACAGGAGGTTTTTTATGAAATATACCAAACAAAACATTCAGAAAAAGAGACAGATCTTATCTTCAGAAAAAATTCGTAGAAATTCTAAGATTTCTCTCTTTCTTTTTAAATATGCTTTTATCATCTCCATTGCCTTGATCGTTACTGGGCTCGGCCTCGGGGTTGGTTTCGTACGTGGGATTTTAAAAACAACCCCACAGATTACAAAAGATTCCGTCCATTCCAAAGGATATATCACAACTATTTATGATAACAAAGGATCAACGATCAAAACACTTTCAAACCATGATTCCAACAGGATCTACACTCCTCTTTCTTCCATTCCAAAGAATCTTCAGCATGCTTTTATTGCGATTGAAGATGAACGTTATTACAGCCATAATGGAATTGATCTGTATGGAATTATTCGAGCAACCTTCCTTGGTATCAGAAACCAATCTCTAAGCCAAGGGGGAAGTACTATCACGCAACAGTTGATCAAGAACAATGTACTTGGAATTCAGCCGGAAAAAACCACAATGGAACGTCTGGAACGAAAGATCAAAGAACAATCTCTTGCTCTTGAACTAGAAAAGATTGCTTCTAAGCAATATATCTTAGAAGAATATCTAAATGCGATCAATCTTGGAGAAGGAACACTTGGTGTTCAGACAGCATCACAAAAATATTTTAATAAAGATGTTTCTGAACTCACATTGTCCGAATGTGCTGTACTTGCAAGTATTACTAAGAATCCGACACGTTTAAATCCTGTAACTCATCCGGAAAACAACGCTTCCAGAAGATCACTTGTTTTACAAAATATGTTAGAGCAACATTATATCACAAAAAAAGAATATCGAGAAGCACTTAGTGATGATGTATACACAAGAATTCAAAAAAATGCTGCTGCTGCACCTGCAAAAAAAACAACAAATTCTTATTTTGAGGACGCATTAATCCTTCAAGTTGTAAAAGATTTAAAAAAACAACTGGGGTATGACGAAACAAAAGCTTATAATGCTATTTATAGTGGCGGATTGAAAATATACTCTACTCAGGATCAACAGATCCAGAAGATTGCGGATAGCATCACAAACGATACTTCAAACTATCCAAAAGCCACAAAAATCGCACTTTCTTATTCTTTATCTGCAAAAACTGTTTCAGGAAAAGACGTTGTTTATTCTGATCACAATCTGCTTGATTATATGAGAAAAAATAACCTTGGAAATCAGTTGATTTTTACAGATGAAGCAAGTGCAAAGACAGTTGTTACAAAGTTTAAACAATATATTTTATCAAAAGGTGAAACCATTACAAATGAATCTTTCCAAACAACGATCCAGCCTCAGATATCCATGACGATCATGAATCAATCTAACGGAACTGTAGAAGCCTTAGTTGGTGGACGTGGAAATAAGACTTCCGATCTTTCCTTGAATCGTGCTACTGGTACTACAAGACAACCAGGTTCTACTTTTAAGATTCTTTCTGCATTTTTACCTGCACTTGACAAGAATCATATGACACTTGCAACCGTATATGAGGATGCTCCTTATAACTATATTGACACTAACAGACCAGTACGCAACTATTACAAAGGTTATAAAGGTTATTCAACGATCCGCGAAGCGATCACAAACTCCATGAACGTTGTTTCAGCCAAAACCATCGCTGACGTTACACCTAAGACTTCGTTTGAATATTTGATGAATCTTGGTTTTTCCACTTTGGTGTCTAATGAGACAACTTCAAATGGAAATGTATATACCGATATTACCCAGTCCTTATCTCTTGGTGGCCTTACTTATGGTGTTACAAATATGGAATTGACTTCTGCATATGCTTCCATTGCAAATGGCGGAACCTACCAGAAACCTGTTTTATACACAAAAGTCGTAGATCATAATGGTAATATTCTTCTTTCTAATACTCAGAAAGGTAAGCGTGTCATGAAAGAAAGTACTGCTTTCCTTTTAACCGATGCTATGAAAGACGTTATTACAAAAGGAACTGGAAAATCAGCAAAACTTTCTTCATCTATGGCTGTCGCAGGAAAATCAGGAACTACTTCAAACAGTTACGATTACTGGTTCAGCGGTTATACTCCTTATCATACAGCTTCTGTCTGGATGGGCTATGACAAGAATACAAATTTTGCTTCTGATAACACTCATAAAAAAATATGGGCAAAGGTTATGAATGAAATCATAAAAACAAAACAAGAACAAACTACAGATTTTAAAAAACCAGCTGACATTGTAAAAGCAAAAGTCTGCAAAGAATCTGGAAAACTTGCTATTAAAGGGGTTTGTGATCACGATCCAAGAGGCAGCCGTGTGATCACAGAATATTTTGAAAAAGGAACCGTTCCTACCCAGACCTGTGATATCCACGTTGCAGTTGAAGTATGTAAAACAAGCGATAAACTCGCCACAAAGAATTGTCCTGCAAACAAAAAACAAAGAAAAATTTACATTGTCCGCAAAAAGGGCAGTCATGGAAAAACAGCAGACACTCCTTATATGCTTCCAAAAAAATATCAATCTGTTTTCTGCAAGAAACATTAACCGTTGATCTTCTATATTTTTATATTAAAAAGGGATTCTCTCAAATCAGAATCCCTTTTTTCTCTTTATTTCATACTCCTGCCTTTATTTTTTGATCTTCGGCTGAAAGATCAATGCTGCCAGATAAGAAAAGATCAATGCTGCTGATGTTCCTACTGCTGCTGCCGTGAATCCTCCTTCGAATAACCCTAGAAACCCATGATCGTCAACTGCCTCTTTCATTCCTTTCCATAAACTGAATCCAAAACCAGACAACGGAACGGTCGCACCACATCCTCCAAACGCTTCGATTCTTTTATAAATCCCCAGTGCCCCAAGAATAACACCTGCAATAACTAAGAGTACCATAATTCTTCCCGGCTGTAATGTCGTATGATCCATCAATATTTGCACCAGGATACAAATAATGCCTCCTACTAAAAACGCCCTGATATATTCCATTATTATCTTACTCCTTCCAGAAGGATCGCATGTGCGATCCCTGCAACATTTTCACCTTCATTAAAACTTGTCTTTGACATTAATGCTCCTGTTGGCACAAACAATACTTTCTTCCACGTTCCATCAATGAGCTTCGGTATGATCATCGATGCAAGAACCACTGCACTACAGGCACAGCCAGAGCCCCCAGAATGAGTATCCTGCGTCTCATTCTCATAGATTTCAATTCCACAATCCCCATGAACTTTCGAAAGATCATATCCATTTTCACGAAGCAAATGCAACAAAATCTTCTTGCCAACTTCTCCAAGATCTCCTGTATATACTGCATCATAATCTTCAGGCTTCGACCCAAAATCCACAAAATGCTGATAGATTACTTCTGCCGCTGCTGGTGCCATGCAAGCCCCCATATTCATCGGATCTTCCATCCCATAATCAACGATCTTTCCTGTTGTGATCCCTTGAATCTTTACAGGACATATTTCTTTTGACACAATAAAACCTCCAGATCCTGTCACTGTCCATGTCGCAGATAATGGTCTCTGATTTCCATATTCTAACGGAAAACGGAACTGTTTTTCAGCACTTCCGATATGACTGGAAGCAATTGCAAGTGAATGCTTTGCAAACCCTCCTGCAACGCTCATCGCTGCCAGGGACATCGCTTCTCCTACCGTTGAACATGCTCCAAAAAGTCCAAACAACGGTATCCCTAGTTCTTTCATTCCAGAAAACGTTGCTGTATTCTGTTCCAATAGATCACCCGCAAATGCGTAGCGGATATCCTTCTTATGAAGATCAGCTTTACTGATCGCAAGCATTGCTGCCTGTTTCATAAAACGGCCTTCTGCCAATTCCCAGCTTTCTTGTCCAAAGTATGGATCTTCAATGATCTGATCGATCAGATTTCCCAGAGGACCTTCCCCTTCTTTCTTCCCTGCAACTGATGCCCAGCCTTTTAAGTACGGCGCATTCTCAAACTTTAGACTCTGCATACCACAAATTGATGTCATAGAAACCACCCCCATTGCTTTGTGAATAAATAAATCAATCCAGCAACAAATGATGAGAAGATTCCATATAAGATCACTGGTCCTGCGATCGTAAAAATCTTAACGCCAATACCAAAAACCTGTCCTTCTTTCTGATATTCGATTGCAGCTGAAGCCACTGAATTTGCGAATCCCGTAATCGGCACAAGCCCGCCTGCACCGCCAAATTTTGTAATTTTTCCATAGAAATTAAATCCTGTTAATAAGACACTGAGTAAGATCAATTCAATTGTCACATATAATAATGAATCTTTCTTGGAGAGATTCAAATATTTCATCATTAACTGCTTCATAACTTCACCAAGAACACAAAATGTCCCACCCGTTACAAACGCTTTTGTGCAATTTAACAGACTATTATGTTTTGGTGTAAGATTTTTCACGATCTGTTGATATTCTTCTTTGCTTGGTTCTTTTTTCACTTGTATCACCCTTTCCTCATTTTATGAAAATATATAAAAATAAAGCCAACATCCTAGCATTTTTCCAAATGCGATCCCATAGATTACATATGGAATCCCTGATCTCAAATTTAATCTTCTTGAAAAGATCGGAAGACTTTTGATCGTTTCTGCCAAAGCTCCGATCATACATCCCACAAAGATTCCTCCGAACAATCCATACAGTACAAGAAGCGGGTATCCAGCTTTGATCTGCCATCGATAAAGAAAGACCAATGTCCCAAGAATCCCTCCAAGTGCCACAAAACTTTCATACATTCTGGCGTTTTTCATACTCTTCGTCAATCCTGCTAATCTCGGGATCACACCTAACATACTCAAAAATGCCAGAAAACTGGCTGCGATCAAGCCGCCTGCACACAATCCGTAAAAGATCAGAAAGAAACTACGAATCCACATCTGCTTCTTCCCCTTTCCGCCCTGCATTAATCATCAATGTATCATTCACATCTCTCTCGTAAAGCCTCATCTGTACTTCAAATGGTGTTGGATCATCATTTAACTTGATCTTACCTGCATGATCAAAAAATAGAATGATCCCAATCGCCAATCCTGCTGCATAAGAAATATGAAGAATATTTGGACCATCTGGTGCTTGTCCCATGATCATTTCATAAACGTTATAAAACAATTCTTCGATCCCAACATCCGTGTTATATGTCATAATTGAAAAACTTGCACCAAAAAATGCGACTAAAATTACAAAGACTATCTTTCCATAATGAAAAATCTTTGATTCTTCTTGTTTTCTCTTGTAATATACAATAAAATCTTCGGCACCTAAATTGATCACATCTAATGTCTTATCCACCTGTTTTATCACTTCAACTAACATCAAAACAGAAAAACATTTTCTCTGATCATGATCTCCTATAAAATGATAAACACTTTGATTCTTTATTTTCTGTTCCAAATCCTTGTCGGTGCAGTACAGGGACATGATATCCTTTATTTTAATCTCTGGATGCACAAGACATACACTTTCTTGCGCTTTGATATAAACATTCACTTTGATATCCTCCTTCTCTTACAAATGCACCTTTCACTTCTTCCTTGTTATCTTTGGATACTAAGACACAAAACGCTGCGATCACAAAAATGATCAGTCCTGCACATAAGATCCACTGGTACTTTCTTTTCATTCTTATCACCTCAGCGTTATTATCTGTCATTTTTAACTTTTCATTCATAAGTTGCAAGAAAAATCATGTGGTGTTATAATTTTTCATAATGACTTTTATCGATAAATCAAAGGAGATCAGCCATGGAACAAGAACAATTAACACTTTATAAGCTTATGATTTTATATTTAATTGAGAAGGTAGATTTCCCTTTGAGCAATTCACAGATTTCTGAATTTATCCTTGATAAGGGATATACCAATTATTTTACTGTTCAGAGAGCTTTTCATGAGTTAGAGGAAGAAAATATGCTCAGAGTCAAGCAGATTCGTAATATGAGCCACTACGCGCTCAGTGACGAGGGATCTGAAGCAATTGAGATGTTTGAATACCAGATTCCAAACTCTATCAAAGAAGATATCGCTCAGTTTTTAAAAGAAAAAGAATATGAGCTTCGTAAGGAAGCCAATGTGACTGCTGATTTTTATCCATCCAAAGGAGACGAATATACCGTAGATCTTAAGATCAGAGAAAAAGAAAGCCCGCTCCTTGAGATCAACTTAAATGTTGTCTCAAGAGACCAGGCAGTTTACATATGTGACCATTGGGAGAAAAAACACTCCGATGTCTATTCTATGCTAATTGAAAAATTGTTATTTGACGAGCCGAATAAATAATTATTCGGCTTCTTCTTGTTGAAGCACCATTGACTCAATGAAATCCCAGATCTCATCTCTTCCCTGTTTTGATAATGCTGAGAATGGGAAAATTGGTGTTTCCTTATCCATCTGAAGCTCTGTGCGGATCTCTTTTAAATGTTTTGGCACCTGGCTTCTCTTCAGCTTGTCAAGCTTTGTTGCAATGATCACTGGACGATATCCATTGTGAAGAATCCAGTCATACATCATAACATCGTTCTTTGATGGCTTATGTCTGATATCAATCAGTAAAAAGACCATTTTTAGCTGTTTTGATGTCTGTAAGTAATTTTCGATCATGTGTCCCCATTTTTCCTTGACGGATTGTGTTACTTTCGCAAATCCATATCCTGGAAGGTCTACATAATAAAGTTCTTCGTTAATATTATAATAATTGATCGTCTGTGTCTTTCCAGGCTGTGCTGAAATTCTCGCGTAAGATTTGCGGTTCATCAGTGCATTGATCAGTGATGATTTTCCTACATTTGATTTTCCAGCAAATGCCACTTCTGGCAATGTATTGTCTGGTAATTTACTTGTGATCCCACAGACAGTTTCTAAATTTACACTTTTTATGATCATGTCATTCTCCTCACGTAAAATAAATCCTTTACCGAACATATTCTACGTGAAAGCCCATTATTTGTCAATGGATACATGATGGAGCGGCTTAGTATTTTTAGTGATCGGAAGGATCTGATATCCTTCTTTTTTCAATGTTTTGATCAGCGGATCTAATGCTTTCACTGTATTTGTTGTCTCATGAAGATCATGCATTAATACAATACTTGTTTTCTGTCTCCTGACATCCTTTAAAATCTTCTTGTTTAACTGCTGAGGACTTTGTTCAAAATTAACCGCATCTTCATTCAATGCATTCCAGTCAAAATAAAGTAATCCCTTTTTGTTCACATACCGGATATACGGTTTTATATTTTTTGCGCAATGATTACTGCTGCCACCCGGAAACCGGTAAATATATGGCTTTACATCTGTTAGATCATATAAATATTTCTGTAGTTTCATAAGGTCTTTCGAAAATGCACCTACATTCGCATAAATCTGATCATAATTATGGCTGTAGGAATGCATTGCCAATGTATGACCTTCTAACACGATTCTTTGATACATTTTCTTGGCATGTTCCGTTTCTTTTCCTACGACAAAGAATGTCGCCTTCACCTTATGTTTCTTTAGAATATCAAGAATCTGTGCCGTATGATCGGATGGTCCATCATCAAAGGTTAAATAAACTTTCTTTTGATTCAAATTACTGTTAGTTAAAAAGCCACTTTCCCCTTCACCCTGACTTGCAATCTGAAACCAGTATGTCTTTGTTCCCTTCCCTTGTGCCAGAAATGTGAACAGAAGAATCCCTATGATCATATATGCAAAAAATTTCTTTTTCATATTCTTCCTCTTTTCTAATTTTGTAAGGTATTCTTTTTCTTTAGAATATGAAATTTCAAAAAATATATTCTGGAATATTTTTCAAACAATGATTGATACACAAAAAGAAAGCAACAGATCTCTCTGCTGCTTTCTCTTTGTGTATTAAGAAGTTTTACAAACTATGTAATTATTATACTTCGAAGATCAGATCTCCGTAACTTGGCATTGGCCAGTCTTCTTTTGCTACTAACATTTCCAGTTTGTCTGCTGGTTCACGTACAGCACTCATATCTGTGAAAATCGTATCATGATAGCAGCGAGCCTGAGCTTCACTTTCTAATGCCTGAGCTTCTGGAATATCAGCTTCTAACTTGTTGATCGCTGCAAACAGATCTTTTAAGTTTGCTGTGATATCTTCTAACAGTTTTTCCTGTACAGAGCTGTCAACACCAACTGTCTTTAATTCAGCAACGCCATTTGCAAGTTTTCTCTGGTATTTCATAACCGCTGGAACAATCTGTTTCTTAGCGATATCTAATGTTGCAAGTCCTTCAATGTTAATTGTATTAGAATACTGTTCATATAATACTTCAACACGAGACTCTAATTCTTCTTTTGTGTATACTCCAAATTTCTCAAACATCTTAACTGCTTTATCTGTTGTTAATGTTGGGATTGCATCTACCATGCTGTGTAAGTTTGGAAGTCCTCTTCTCTCAGCTTCAGCTACCCATTCGTCAGAATATCCGTTACCATTAAAGATAACTCTCTGATGCTGTGTTAATAATTCTTTTGTGATCTCGTGAGCTTCCATAGCTACTGCTTCAACTCCGCCTTCTACTTTCTCTAATCTGTCACATACATCTGCAAAGACATCTGCTACGATTGTATTTAATACAACGTTTGGATCAGAGATAGACTGTGTAGAACCTACCATACGGAATTCGAATTTGTTTCCTGTAAATGCGAATGGTGATGTTCTGTTACGGTCTGTTGCATCTTTCTCAAATGCTGGTAATGAATGAACACCAGATGCTAATTTGTCTCCATGTTTGGATTCTGTAGCTTCACCTCTTGTTACAAGCTGTTTTACAACATCTTCTAACTGATCTCCAAGGAAGATAGAAATGATTGCTGGAGGTGCCTCATTAGCTCCTAATCTGTGGTCATTTCCTGGTGTGGAAGCTGACATACGAAGTAAATCTGCATGTTTATCCACTGCTGCGATGATAGACGCTAAAATCAGTAAGAACTGCTGGTTTTCATGAGGAGTTTTTCCTGGATCTAACAGGTTCTTTCCTTCATTTGTTACCATAGACCAGTTGTTATGTTTTCCTGATCCATTGATTCCTGCAAATGGTTTCTCATGAAGTAAGCATTTTAATCCATGACGTCTTGCTACACGTCTCATTGTTTCCATTAATAACTGGTTGTGGTCTGTTGCCACGTTGTTTGAGCTATAGATTGGTGCTAATTCGTGCTGTGCTGGAGCTACTTCGTTATGTTCTGTCTTCGCACTGATTCCAAGTTTCCATGCTTCGATATTTAAATCTTTCATGAATCCTTCAATTCTTGGTTTGATGATTCCAAAGTAATGGTCATCCATTTCCTGACCTTTTGGAGGCATTGCTCCGAATAATGTACGTCCAGTAAAGATTAAGTCTTTTCTCTGTTTGTATTTTTCTTCATCAACTAAGAAATATTCCTGTTCTGGTCCAACGGATGTGTTAACACGTTTCACATTCTTATTTCCTAATACATTTAATAATCTTGTTGCCTGGATATCTAATGCCTGCATAGAACGAAGAAGTGGTGTCTTCTTGTCTAATGCTTCACCTTTGTATGAGCAGAATGCTGTTGGGATACATAAGATACAAGCATTATCTGTTTCTTTGATGAATGCTGGTGATGTACAATCCCATGCTGTATATCCTCTTGCTTCAAATGTTGCTCTTAATCCACCAGATGGGAATGAAGATGCATCTGGTTCACCTTTGATCAGTTCTTTTCCTGAGAACTCAAGTAAAACTTTACCATCATCTGTTGGGTTAATGAAAGCGTCATGTTTCTCTGCTGTCACACCTGTTAATGGTTGGAACCAGTGAGTATAATGTGTAGCACCCTTTTCAATAGCCCATTCTTTCATCTCATTTGCAACTACATCTGCAATTGCTGGATTTAATTCTGTTCCTTCTTCGATTGTCTTTTTCAGATCTTTGTAAACGGCCTTTGGAAGACGTGCTTTCATAACACTGTCGTTAAATACGTGGGATCCGAAGATTTCTGATACATTGATTTTTTCCTTCATAGAGTTCTTCCTTTCTTCTCTTACATTTGAAGCATAATCTATATATTTTCTTCTATTATCTAACTGATAGTAGAAAAAAAGGGGCGACAAACAATATGAAACTAATTGTTTGACGCCCTTGTCAGTAACTTCACTGGTTATAGGATACAATGATTCTTTTTGAAAATCAAGCCCTTTTTTGTATTTTATCCAGTACTTCTATTTGATCACTACAGAAACTGTTTTTCCGTTTACCTTATTGATTCCTTTTAAGCGGAATTTGTAAGTTGTTCCTACTTTGGCTTTTTTCTTTGTATATGTGATTGTTCCGCCTTTGGTTGTTGTTTTTACTGTTTTATATGCTGCTTTGCCTGCTTTCATTTCTACTTTGTAGCTTGCAGATCCTGTAACATTTTTAAATGTTACTTTGACTGTCTTGCTTCCGAATTTGGCTTTGGCTGCATAGGCTTTGAAATATTTCTTTTTGTTTTTCTTTGTTAGTTTGTATGGTTTTACTTTAAATTTGTAGGATGAGTCTTTGTTGACTTTGATTGTTTTGGATGTTTTCTTTCCTACGGTTGCTACTTTTTTGTATTTACCTTTTCCTGCTTTGGCGTAGATGACATAACCTTTGGCGGATTTTTTCTTTTTCCATGTCAGTTTTACACTTCTTGTGCTTTTTACTGTTTTTGTAATTTGTTTTGTTTTTGTTGTTTCAGATACTGACGTAGATGGTTTCGTTTCCGTTGTTGATTCTGCTGGTTTTGTATTCTCAACCTTTTTACCTACTGCAAATAGATATCTAGAATCATTAATATAATATAAAGTTCCTTCACTATCTACATGAAGTTCATTTGCACAATATTCTTTCTGCTCATCTTTTTCAGGTTCGAAAATCTTTTCTGCCGTTGCTGAAGTAGCACCTTTTGAATCTTCAATCATGTAGATTCCACCATTGGGATTTGTATTGATTGTAAAATACACTTTTACAGAATCATTTGCAGATTTTACTACAACTGGTGTACTCTGAGAATATGCAGGAAGATCAACTGTATAATTCACTTTGTACTGATCAGATGACACATCAATAACTGCCATGAATCCACCATTATTATATCCAGCATTTGACCCTGAAACATAAACTTTTCCATTATAAACTTCTGGAGTAGATGCAATATATCCATGATCTGAAATTTCTACTTTCTTAACAGTTTCAAACTTTCCATCATCTCCTATCTTCACTCCATAAAGACTTGCTACACGACTTTTTTCCTTTTTATTATCCTCTTCTTCATAAATAATATGATAAACCCCAAGATAAACAGTATTTGTAGATGCATCATATGCAATTCCACCATTAAATTTATCATCTAATTTTGATTCAGATTTAATTTCTCCTGTTTTCTTATCATAGGATCTTAAATTTCCAGCAGCATCACATGCAACAACTACATCTCCTGCACTTACACCTTTATTCCAGTAATAAGTTGTATCACTTTCTTTCTGCCATGTAATTTCTTTTACTTCATAATCTTTTGTTGGATCTTCATCTTTTGTTGTCAATGCAACATAACTTCCTTTTCCAGAATATGTTCCTGTTCCAACATATAAATTTTTATTATCATCGTCATATACAAATCCACCAGAGATTGCATTACTTTGATCATATTGACCATTACCTTCTACTTTTTCAATCGGTTTTGTAATCCATACAGATTGTAAGCTATCTGCATCAAATGCCTGAATAATTCCATTTTCGTATCCTACAAAAATCTTTTTATCCCCAGTTCCAATTCCAGCACCATAATGAATGGTATAAGAATCATTTTTATATGATACACTTTTTAAAATCTCACCTGTTTTTTTACTAATTTTCATAATGCGGTGTTCCCCGTCATCTGCAGCATAAATATAATCTCCAACAACTGCAATTTCAGAAAGATTATTATACGTATATGTACTCCAATCTGCTAGTGTTCCAATCTTGTTTGCCCACTTAAGCACCGCCTCACTACTACTCTTCGCTGGCTGCACATCCGTCACTGCTGCTTTTGCACTAACCCCTGATGTCATCAGCACGACAACAGACAATGCCACTGCCGCTACACGTTTCATCGTTCTCATAAATTCCTCCTTGTTGTGTCTCATTGATTGATTAGTTTCCTGACTTCTTCATCTTTGAAGAAACCATATTTATATTTAACCCTGTTTAGTTTCTTTACAAAAACAGGTGTTAAAATCCATAAAAATATCACATTCGATACGCAGTATTCAATCGTCACTGGAACCGAAGTTCCTAATACTGCCACATACCGCATCCACTGAAATCCATCTCCTGCTGCCAGAAGTGTCCAGATATCCATGACAAAAGAATATGAAATTCCTGAAAGAATCCCAAAAATCGTTAACAGTATCTTACTGTTTCCCAGCCATTTTCTCTGATTTAAAATTCCTGCGATCCATCCAATTATTCCCCATGCAAGCATCTGAAATGGAGTCCATGGTCCTTGTCCAAAAAAGAAGTTCGATACCACGGCACTTAAAGATCCACACAAAAAACCGGATTCTCTTCCAAATGCCATACCACAGATGATCACCATTGCACTAACTGGTTTAAATCCTGGTGAAAATGCAAATAACATTCTGGATGCAACCGTCAATGCGATCATTACCGCAAGTACAACGCTTTCTCTTGTCTGTGGTTTTTTCTTTTCATATTTAAAATAATATGGAATACATGATATACACACCATAAAAATGATCACCGCATTTAACATACGTTTACCACCTCCTGTGGCAGGACAATCACTTTCTCAAAATCTCTCGTAATTTTTGCACACTCTGTCGTATAGAAATAATTTTGTGTAAAAAACTTGGATGGCTCATCAATGCCTTCGATTTTTCCATCAAACATCATTCCAACGCGGTCAGCATACTCAGCACAAAATTCCAGATCATGCGATACGATAAAAATCGTTTTCCCCTGATCTGTAAGTTTGCGTAAAAGTTCCCCAAACTTCCTACTGTGTTCCCGATCCATTCCTTTGGTCGGCTCATCTAGCAGCAAGATTTCTGGATCTGCAAGTAATGCTTTGATCAACGCTGCCATCTGCTGCTGTCCTCCACTTAGATCATATGGATGTGACTTCTTTTCTCTCATTAGATCCGACATTTCCAATAATTTATCGATTTTTACTTCTTTTTCTTTTCCCATCTCCAAAAGGTCTTCAAACAACTGATCTTTTACAAACAATAGTGTTGGATCTTGTGGCATATAGACGATTTTTTTCTTGCATTTTAATTTTCCATCAAATTTCATCTGCTTTACCATACAAGAAAGAAGCGTTGATTTTCCACTTCCATTTGCTCCGACAGCTGCAAAGATTTCTCCTTCTTTGACTTCGACTGACAGATTCGAAAGAACATCTTTTCCTTTCTCATACCCTGCATATAAATGTGAGATTGAAAGAACTGTTTTTCCTTCAAAATGTGTTTTCTTTACCAACTGATATTCTTTTTTCCTGATTTGTTCTCTCACCTCTTCCATCGAAAAGGTCGGTTCTATCTGAAATTTCTCTTCCAGCCGAAGAATCTGTGGCAGAGACTGTTCCAATGGATGATGTATTTTTTGAAGATGTCTTGCAACCTCTTTCGGATTTCCCTGTTCGATAACTTTTCCATCATCTAAGATCACACATTCATCTGACATTTCCATCACATCTTCCAAGTTATGCGATGTTAAAATAATCGTTAAACCAAATTCTTTATGTAATTTCTGAAGCATCACAAGAAAATCTTTCCTTGCCGCTGGGTCCAACTGTGCTGTTGGCTCATCTAAGATCAATACTTTGGGATGCATTGCCATAACTGCTGCCAGATTCACCAATTGTTTTTGTCCGCCAGATAACTTGTCTGTATCTTCATGGTATATTTTCTGCAGATCAAAATAATTGACGATCTCAGCTACTGTTCGCTTCATCTGTTCATAAGGCATTCCGAGATTCTCAAGTCCAAATGCGATCTCATGCCATACGGTATCCATTACCATCTGGGCTGATGGATTCTGAAATAAATACCCAACTTCTTTTACAGACTGTAAGTCTTTCAATTGTTCTATTTCCTGCCCATCATATAAAACTTTTCCAGATCTTTTACCTTTGGGCAGCAGTTCTTTTTTTAAATGTCTTAACAACGTCGTCTTTCCACTGCCGCTTGGCCCTGCGATCAGAGTGATCTTTCCTTTTTTAATTTTTAATGATACTTGCTCTAGAGAATTTCTATCCGATAACATATATCGAAATGTTAAATTATTAATTTCGTACATCAAAATTCTCCTTCCACATGCATGGTAATAAAAACTGAAATGCCATCATAAGCATCCACAACAGATCTCTCATCTGAAATGCTGGCATAATGATCATCGGATAAAAGAAAAATCTGGAATAATAATGAGTATATGCCCATAAATTCAGTGTCATTAAAATAACAATCTCCGCTATATGAATCCAGTCTTTTCTCTCCCATGTAAATAAATGAAAATGCGTTCTTTTTTTAACTCCATAGCCTCGTGCATTCATTGAATCCAACTGATCCATCGAAGACTCAAATGCCCATGTCGTTTCCATTGACACCGTATTCATGACACACTGTACAGCCTGTTCTGATTTTAAGGATTTTCGTGTGTTTAAAATCTTCTTTGCATGGTTTTGATATCTTGGGATCAATCCAAATGCCATGGATGTTACAACACCAAGTTTAGGGAAGAATCTGCCTGATAAATAGATCCACTGCTCTTTCTTTATATATTGGTTAAAGATTAAAAAGGCCAGTAAAAGATTTACTAATACACATCCGTAATGAATTCCATAAAGCAATGCTTCTTTCGTGATCCTTACGTGTGTGTCTGCATACAGGATTGTTCTTCCTCTTTGTACAAATAATGGATTCGTTACAGCCACGATCAAGATCAAAGCAATCAACGGAAAAAACTTTTTCAAACTCCGATTATGATAAAAGTACAACAGGCATAAACAGATCATCTGCACTCCTGTCATCCATGGATGTCTGCTAAATGGTGCCAGCAAAAACATTCCTGCAAAATAAGTAAATACAACGAACGGATGGGCTCTTTTTAATGCCTTGATCATCTACAGATCTCCTCTGACACAGGTATACAGCCATTCCACTTTATCCCCATCATGAAGCTTACATTTCCCTGCCATATAGTTTGGAAATTTACCATTGACACGGTACATCCATCCACTGTTTTTTCCACAATCAAATTCGTATAAACCGTCAATTCCTGCTACATATCCTTTAGAAATATCAATATCTACTCCTGTTCTTTTAAGAACATCCATCACGGTATCGCCTTCTTCAAACTCCATCTTCTTCTCATAAATTTTCCCGCCAGCTGGAACTTGGTAATTGGATTGCAATGCACTTTTATTAGAGAGAACTGTTTTACAGCTGATCAGAAATTCACAAGATCGTTCTTGCTTTGCTTCTGTTGTCTGATTCTCTGCCGTCTGTACTGTTGATTCATTTTTACTGGCTGTTGTTGTCTTTGTTGTTTCTTTTGTATTCTTTGTCTTTATTGTTTTTTCTTTTGTATTTTTTGTCTTTGTCGTTTTCTTTTTGGATGTTGTTTTTGCGCTTGTCTTTTTCTTTTTATCTGTGCTGCTTTTGGTCTTTTTTCTGTCTTTCTTCTTTTGTGATTTCTTTTTTGAAGTTTTCTTTTTATCTTTTTTCTTTTCGTTCTTCTTTTCTTTTTTACTCGTTGTTTTTGCTGCTTCTGTCTGCGTTTCATTTTCTTTTGCAGCTGTTGTTATCTGTGCCTGATCTTTTGTATCTTTCTTCTGTGTATTTGAACATGCTGTCATCGATACTGCCATCAATGCAGAAATCAGCCATACTATATATTTTTTCATAAAAAAAATAGACCCTCCCATGTATACGGCATAAAAGGACCTACTCTGGCTTATTTGTATAACAAAAAGACATGTATTCTTATTCATTTCTAAAAAGACTACATTTTATTATCTTATCTTTTGTCATTCTGGCACCATGAGGACGACTTCGTCTCTCGCAAAGTATATCCTTAGATCATGGCGAGTATTCCGGCTTAAGATCATCGTCTCGGCACCCTTCCCAGTTTCCCAGTGGTATATTACCTTGACTCCCTATCACGGCGGCGGGACCGCCCAGGTTTTGCACCTGATTCCAATTTAAGATCTGACATGTCAGATCACCATGAAATTATGCGTTTCGTTTTTCTTATTTTCGTCTTTTTATTATGTAATATTTGTTATTTAGTTGTCAAGATTTTCGAGTATTTTTATAGGATTTCTCCATTTGTTTCGATGATTTTTTGATATTTCACAATTTTATCTGCTTTCCTGTTGGATCAATACGGTAGTTGCTTCGATAGATCAATCTGGACACTGGTACAAACTCATATCCTTTTGCTTTGATATTTCTGATGATCTGCTTTAATGCCTGTTTGGTGCATTTTGTTCCTGTGTGCATCAGGATGATACTTCCGGGTGATAAATTTTTGTGCTCACAGACTTTCTTGATCAACTGCTCTTTCGTTGGCTCTTGCCAGTCTAGGCTGTCTACGTTCCATTGGATCATATAATAGTTCATTTTTCTTGCATTCCTTACGACGGATTCGTTGTAGTCTCCATATGGTGCCCGGAAAAGATCTATTTTGATACCTAACAATCCTTGAATCTTCTGTGTCACTCCTTGAATTTCTTCCTGCTGCTGTTTGTCTGTTAATTTTGTCATATATTTATGATGATCTCCATGACTTGCAATATCATGTCCTTCCTCATAGATTGTTTTGATATCAGCTGGATATTTGCTGATCCAGTCTCCGCAGAAGAAAAATGTTGCTTTCACATTTTCCTGCTTTAATATCTTAAGAATCTGTGGAATATCTTCATTTCCCCATGCGGTGTCAAATGTCAGTGCTATCCGCTGTTTGTCTGTATCTACACAGTAAATCGGAAGTTTTTCCTCTTGTGTTTCACTCCAGACATAGATGTTGTTTTGTATAAATTCTCTGGCGGACTGGATACTGTCGCTGTTTGTAAACCAGACTACTGTTAAGATCAGTAGGATCATGATCATGATTTTTCGAAGCATTTTTCTGCTCCTCTTTGTTTTTATCTTGTTTTTACCATTTTATGAATTCCTGTATAAAAAAAGAATCCTGCTTTCACAGAATTCTTTTTCTTATCTCATCTCAATTGATATTCTTTATTTTACCTGACCCTTCTGAATAATGGATACAATATTCAAATCTTTATCTAAAACTACTGCATTCGCATATTTTCCTTCTTCAAGACTTCCATATTTATCATCAATTCCAATAGATTTTGCTGGATTTAGAGTTGCACATCGGACTGCACTTTCCAATGGAATATGCATTTCTTTGACTACAGTTCTCATACAATCCATCAGGTTAGTTGCAGAACCTGCGATGGCTCCTCCTTCGGTCAGGGTTGCAAGATTGCCTACAACCGTCACTGGTTGTCCGCCTAATTCATACTGTCCATCTTCCATTCCCGTTGCCATCATACTGTCACTGATCAGTACGATCCTCTTGTCTGTAAACATCTCGAAAGTTGCTCTAACACAAGATGGGTGAATATGAACTCCATCGCAGATCAGTTCTACATAACATTCACTGTCTCTGGCTGCTCCGATCACGCCTGGTGCTCTGTGACTGAATGGCGGCATAGCATTATATAAGTGTGTGATATGATCGACACCTCTGTTGATCGCTTCTGTTGCTGTATCATAATCAGCCATCGTATGTGCAATTGATACATGCACTTCATCTTTCACTTGATCGATAAAATCCATAGCTCCTTCAGTCTCTGGAGCAAGATCCACTAATTTGATCAATCCACCGGCTGCTTCCTGCAGTTTATGGAATAATTCAACATCCGCCAGCTTGATATCCTCTTCTTTCTGTGCTCCTTTTTTCTCCTTATTTACAAAAGGTCCTTCCATATTGATTCCGACAAGATCTGCACCTTTTCCATTCTTATGTTCTCTTGCTGCATTCATTGCCTGAAACAATTCTTCTTCTGGAATTGTCATTGTCGCAGGACAAATTGCCAATACTCCATTAGCCGCTTCATAATCAGCCAGTGCCTGAATGGATTCTTCCGTTCCATCACACATATCGTGTCTGACGCATCCGTGAAAATGGATATCAACAAGTCCTGGTATCACATAGCATCCTTCAGCTTCTACTTCTTTGTTATCTGTTGTTTCTTTCGCTACGTATTCTCCTTCTATATAGAGATCTTTTTTTTCAAATTTTCCTTCTGGTGTGAATACCAGTCCATTTTTTATGATCATTGTATTACCTCGATTCCCGTTACCCATTTGTATTGTTCTTTCTGCTTCTATTTTATCAGTCTGATACTGTACAATCAAATAAAACAGGGCTTTTTTGCCCTGTTTTACAGAAACTGATTCTTCCTTCATGGTGTATTTTTATTTGATCATATTTTTGAATGTACTTTCAAAAATATGATCATCTACTGCAAGACCATTCTGTAGCTGTCAATTGTCTATCTTTTATTCACCTTTTCTTATTTTATTTCTTCCACTTTACATCTATGTTGTTTTGTTTCCTTATCGTAATTGATTCCAACTGCCAGAATTCTTCCTGTAAACTGCTGTTTTTCCGCCAGTTTTCCCTTAAATCTTAGCGCATATTGTTTTTCTTTAATCTGGCTGATCGCATATTCTGGTTTTTTATCTACCTTTAATTCCAAAATCACCCCATCTGTTGTCCTATCATATGGGTAAAAGATAAAATCCACAAATCCTTTCCCCGCTTTATCTTCCCTTTCAATATGATACTGATCTCTTGCCGATAAGTATGCAAGATTTACAATTGCTGATAATTCCGTTTCATGATTATAAGATAAAATTGGTGTTTCTATATCATGCACATAAGATAAGATCTTTTCCATTGTTTTAGTGTCATTGGCTAATGTTGCTTTCAACATCTGATCTGATTCTTTTGCTAATCGATAAATATATCCTAAAGATTCTTCTTTCTGGAGCATCTCATCAAATTTTTCCATTAATTCTTTATTCGGAATTCTTACTCTCCCATTTTCATAACTCAAGAATCCATAAACAACCATCGCTGAAAAAATTTCATTCTTTGTTGATAAATTCATTGATGCTGCTGCGTATTCCCTGACTTTCGCCTGCACTGCTTCTCCTGATACCATCAACACAAGGTCGGCTTTTACATCCGCTACATTATTCTTTATATAGTAAAAAATCTCATCATATGGACCAGAACTTGTCCAGTAGTTTCCAATATTATTGTTAGAAAGAGCTGTTACAACAGATCTTGGATTATACATTCGTTCTCCTGCTTTAGTTGCATATCCATCGTACCATAACCGTAATTGTTCTCTTGTGATCATCGGTGTTGCACATATTTCTAAGTATTTTTGAAAAAGGTCATCTACCTCTGATTCTGTAAATCCAAAGTATTCATTAAATTTCTCTTCTGATGCCATAGTATATTCCAAAAACATATTTAATTCCGAGCCGCTGGAATATTTAGCAATTGGCAAAATTCCTGTCATATAAGATAATTCGACATATCCATGATCCTTCAATAAATTGCTTAAAAACGATATATATTTTTGTTGATCTTCTCTTGTGATAAACGCTTTATGAAATACACAATCCCACTCGTCCATAACAAAAATAAACTTTTGTCCATCATACATATCAAAGATACAGTCTAATATATCCCATAATGCATCCTCTTCCTCATAATCTGCATCTGGATACTCACGTATTAAATCTTTCTTTAAACGATTGATGATTCTACTGATATACTGGTCATAGTTATCACAATCTTCTGGCATTTTACTGAAATCAATATAAATCACATCATGCTTATTTCTGTGTTTTTCATACTCTGGACTTTTTGAGATTTTTAATTGATCAAATATTTCTTTCGTATCTTCATCTTTTTCAAAAAAAGCCCCTATCATATTTGCCATCACTGTCTTTCCAAAACGCCTTGGTCTTGTAATACAGATATGGGAATTTCCTGACTCAATTAACGGAAACAGTTCTGATAAGATTAACGTTTTATCTACAAAATATGGTCTTTGCATTTCGCTTTTGTATAATGATACCTTTGATTTGTTATTTAAATAAAAACCCATCTTTTAACTCCTTCCTGTCATTTTGTAAAACTATCTTCATTATACAAAAAGATTTCTATATTATCAACGAAAAACGAGCCGGCATATCGCCGGCCCGTTTTCGGAGAAAACTATGAATAACAATAAAGGCTTATTTACATAATTTTTCCATCTCATCTGCAACAAACTGAACTTTTGGTCCAATGATAACCTGAATGTTACCTTTTCCTGGACGAATGATTCCTGCTGCTCCTGAGGATTTGATCTTTGCTTCATCTATTTTGTTATCATCATTGATTTCCAGACGAAGTCTTGTAATACAGTTATCAATACTCTTAACATTGGCACTTCCGCCTAATCCTTCAAGGATGACTGCTGCCATTGCTGTAAAATCATCATTAGCTAATGTAATATTTTCTTCATCAAGATCGTCATCTTCACGACCTGGTGTTTTCAGATCAAATTTCGTGATCGCGATACGGAATACTACATAGAATACGATAAATGCTGCGATTCCTAAAGGAATGATCATCCATGTCTTCTGTGCTGCTGGTAGAGAAGATGAGAATACAAGGTCAGTTGCTCCTGCTGAGAAACTAAATCCTGCTCTGAATCCTACCAGTGTTGTGATCGTTGTAAAGATTCCGTAAAGGATTGCGTAGATAACATATAAACCTGGTGCTAAGAACATAAATCCGAATTCAAATGGTTCTGTTACACCACAGACAAATGCACAAAGAGCTGCGGATCCTACTAAACCGATCGCAATCTTTTTCTTGTTACTCTTTGCTGTCTGGATCATTGCTAATGCTGCTCCTGGAATACCGAACATCATACATGGGAAGAATCCTGACATGTACATTCCAAGGCTCCATGATACATTCTTAGATGTTTCTCCTGCCCAGAAATGAGTTAAATCTCCAAGTCCGATCGTGTCAAACCAGAATACATTGTTTAATGCATGATGTAATCCTGTTGGGATCAACAGACGGTTTAAGAATGCATAGATACCAGCTCCAACAGCTCCCATCTTGGCAATAGACTGACCAACTGTGATCAATGCTGTAAATACAACAGGCCATACAAACAGTAATACAACTGATACAATGATAGATACAACACCAGCGATAATTGCTACGCAACGTTTACCACTAAAGAATGATAACCAATCTGGTAATTTAGTATCTTTGAATTTGTTATAACACATAGATCCGATCACACCGGCTAAGATACCGATAAATGGATTGGAAATCTTATCAAATGCAAGTGTTGCATCTGCGTTCTTTGCAATAGATGGCATGATCGTTGTTACTACTGCTGTAGATAACAGATTTGTGATCATCAGCCATGATGCTAAAGCTGCCAGACCGCCTGTTCCATCATGTTTGTCTGCCATACCAACACCGACACCGATAACAAACAGTAATGCCATGTTATCGATCAATGCTCCCCCTGCCTTTACAAGGAAGAATCCGATCTGATTTCCAATACCTGTGATATCACCACCCTGCATGGTTGCAGGACACAGTGCATATCCGATTCCCATTAAAATACCACAAATTGGCAAACATGCTACTGGAAGCATTAACGCTTTTCCTAATTTTTGTAAAAATTTCATATAGATCGTCCCCTTTCATTTTTACTTTAAGTTTTTCATGTTCTTTTCCTTCTCTTTTAGTTACTCATCTTTGTTATCGTTTTGTTAACTGTATCACCTCTTCCCCTGCTTTTACTTGTTGTCCTGTCAAACACTTCGTGATCTTGTAATCACCTAAGTTCGTTATTACGATTGGCGTTGTGACGTCATACCCCACCTTTGTAATCTCTTCAAGATCAAACTCCAGCAAAACGTCTCCTGCCTTTACCTGATCTCCAGTTTCTTTATATGTCTGATAGTACTTTCCATTTAATTCCACGGTATCAAGTCCTGCATGAACGATCAACTCTAATCCGTCTTCTCCCTGAATACAGACTGCATGTTTTGTATCCATTACCGTGGCGATCGTTCCATCGATCGGAGAAACGACTGTTCCATTGGATGGAACAATTGCGATTCCTGGTCCTAATAATTCCTGAGCGAATGTCTGATCATTGACTTCGTCCATCGGAATTGTTCTTCCATCTTCTACTGCTTTTAATGAAATTATCTTTGCGTTCCTCTCAAACATCTTCTTTAATGAATCAAACATCTTCTTCTCCTTTTTCTATACTGCTTTTTCTGATCCTCTCGATATGCATCGTTAAATAAGCAACTTCTGCCGATGTCATATCTTTTTTGTATCTCTCTTGGATAAAACTCTTAATATATCCTGCACACTGATATTCTTCTGGACAGATCTTCTGGATCATCTCCTGTACATCATTATTCATATCATCCATTCGTTCTGATGCAAATAACTTTCTGGATAAAAATTTCAAATGTGTGATAAACCGTTCATAACTCAGTGACTGGGTATCAATCTCCAAATGAAAGTAGTTCTTTACCTGTTCCATAACATCTTCTAAAAATTCAGTGATCTTTAAAGTATCTTTGACTCTTGTATCAAATTCTGCACTTACAATATGTAAAGCAATGGATGCCGCATCATCTAATGGAAGTGATATATTCAGTCGCTGTTTGATCATTCCTAACGCGTATTCTCCAAGTGCAAATTCTTTCTCATAAAATAATCTTACTTCCCTAAGCATCGGGTTTGGAAAATTCATATGATCTTCATATCGCTGAATCGCAAAATGAATATGATCTGTTAATGTCACATAAATATTCTCGTTTAATTCTGTTCCCAAACTTTGCTTTGCGTGTTCTATGATCGCTGTTGAAATCTCAAATTGTTCCATCGGAAGATCTTGTAAGATCTCTTTTAATTTCCGGATCATCTTCGGATCTTCTAATCGAAAGATCTTCTGAATCTTCTTCTCATCAACTACTTTTCCTTCCTTCCCCTGAAATCCAATTCCTGTTCCAACAACAATGATCTCCTGTCCATCTTCATCAATGCTGCTTACTACGTTGTTGTTCATTACCCTATCTATTTTCATAATCTTCTCTCCATGATCATTGGAAGCTTTTCTTCTAGTATATATATTATATATTCTATTTTAAAGTAAAAAGAAAACCACATTTTATAAACATGAAAGCCAACACTTTCACACTTATAAAATCCGGTTTTGCCTGCATTACCAGTGACAATCCTTAATATTCATATTATTTAAGTCACTCTATTTCTTTAACTTGTCTTTATCTTATCAGCAATTTGCACAAAAGTCAAGTCTTTTTTCGTTTTTCTTTTTATATTTTTTTACAATAACTATTGTAATACTTTTTTTACTGCCGGTGCGTGCCATCTCTTACAATCTCTATTGGCTGCGCACCTTGCAGTATGTGTCTTTTTCTTATTAAGTTAAGATCATTCCTTGATAACAAGTGTATCATAACCTTTTTTCTTCAATTCATTTTCCAATCTTACCGCTTCATCAAGCGTATTGTATTCCCCAATCTGAACTGCATAATAAGGATCCTTATAAACAATATTTCCCTCGTATCCATCTGCAACCGCACGATTCAGGGCATACTGTGCATTAGAAAAATTACGGTATAAACCAATCTGAACACGATAGATTCCCTTCAGAACTTCATTCTCATCTCCGATCGTTTCCATAATTCCATCTGCGATTGCTTGTGCGATCTCTTGAAATTTCTCATCAAATCTTTCGTTGTCCTGATCTGAATTTAAAAAACCTGCCTCGATCAAGATCGCAGGAATCTTTGTTCTTCTTAATACAGTAAGATTCGGGCGCTCTTTAACTCCAATATTACGAAATCCTACTTGTTCTAAGTTTTTATTTACATTTCTTGCCATCTCTGCTTTGATCCCCTGATCATCAAATACCAGTGTTTCAACGCCTTGATATTCATTTGCATTTGGACTTGCATTTCTATGAAATGAGATAAAATAATCAGCTCCACTTTCATTTCCAAGCCTTGCTTTTTCAGATGGTGACTGGTAGATATCACTTTGTCTTGTGTAGGATACTGGAACGCCATTTTGCTCTAAAATCTGACCGACTGCAAGTGTCAGTCTTAGATTGTCGTCTTTTTCCTTTCTTCCATCATACTGGGCTCCATTATCATAACCGCCGTGACCAGCATCTAAAATTACTCCTGCCATATTATTTTCCCTGTATTTCTTTCTTCTATCAGACTATTCATTTCTCCATGTTTTGTGTTATATTGGTAGTAGATAACCTGATGATAAAGAGTTTTATTGAAAATATGACCTGTTACTTGACAAAAAATTTAGGGGTATTATTACAAATTTAATAATACCCCACCTACCATGTATCAATATTTATTATCTTCGTTTCCTATTCTACTATATTATGATTCTTTTTTCAACAACTATTTTAATTTAAAACATTTATTTTTTCAATTCAAAATAGTTGTTGAAAATATAAATATATTGATATAAAATAAACTCAAGGAGTTGATAATTTATGAAATACAAAAAACTAACACCATCACAATTAAATATCATGAAAACATTATGGGACAAAAAAGAGCCTATGATCGCTTCTGATTTTGTTCAGCTTGATCCTTCACTGAATCTGAATTCCGTTCAATCTGCATTGCGTTCTCTACTTAAGAAAAACTATATTGAAGTTTCCGACATTGTATATAGTGGTAAGGTTTTAACCAGACGTTATATTCCTGTTGTTTCCTCTGAAGATTATGCTTCTGAGAATATCAACGGAGTGCTGGAAGATCTTTTATCTTCTAATATACTTCTTCAATATGTGGAGTCTGAGAATGATATTAAAGTGATCGAACGTTTACAGGAGAAATTAGAGGAACGTAAGAAAATTCTAGAAAGGAAGTCTTGATATGACACCTGCGAATTATGGTTCCGTATTTAGCTGCTGTCTTTTTGGCAGTCTGATGATGCTTTATCTTTATGTATTTTGCAGAAGCAAACGATTTATCTTAAGAAACGGAACCTTTGTGATTTATCTTGCTGTCGGAGTTGTCATGATCCGTATGCTTTTGCCTTGGAATTTTCATTTTGCAGCGAATGTTGAATCCCATAAAATTCTTCCTTTTCTTTTTGATCTTTTAAGGGTGAAGATTTTATCTGTGGAATTTCTGACAATCCTTGTGATCATTTTTTGCTTTGGAAGTTGTTTAAGACTTGCTTTATATTTCTATAAACTTGTTCGCTATCGTCATTTACTTCATCAGTTAGACCCTCTCGATGACGTAAGAATATCAAGAATCTTTTCTGATATTTTGGAAGAATATCATTGCACGAAGCAGATTTTAATCTATCAGGTGCCTGGCCTTTCTAGTCCTGCAATTTCTGGTCTGATCCATCCAGTGATCCTTCTTCCTGACAGAGAATACAGTGATCAGGATCTGCGTTTTATTTTTATACATGAACTCAATCATTATCTACACCATGACTTATGGAAGAGTTTTTTCTGGGAACTCGTTGTATGTATCTACTGGTGGAATCCTCTTTCTTATATGATTCGCCGTCTGATCAAAGATACTGCGGAATATGCAAATGATATCCGACTTACCAAAGACAGAGATGAACTTACAAGAACAAATTATATGTTAAGTCTTCTCAATACTTCCAAACAGACTCATACGTTCCACACCCTTCCAACACTGCATTTTCAGGAAGGTACGATTTTAAACATTGAGAAAAGATGCGATCTTATCAGTGATAGTCCAAAGATTCGCAGAAATTTATTTTCACAATTTATACATATTGGATCTATTTCTTTATTGTTCGCCCTTTCGCTGTGCTTTATCTTTCAGCCAAGTTCGCCAGCTCCAAACTATGACAATGATGGCACTGTTATTTTTGATAAACCTGACAGCAGTAATTCTTTTTATATAAAGCGAAAAGATGGCAAGGGCTATGATTTGTATGTCAAACATGAAGATGCTTTTATAAATGCAGGAATCATTGAACACCCTGAAGATTATAAAGGTCCTAAAATATATTCTAGCAAAAAGGAGGCTACGAAATTTTATGAAAACATTAAATAAATTTATTTTTCTATTTTTACTTAGTTTTATCTCTATTGGTGTATTTTCTGGCTCAATCGTCTCAGCCCAAGATACCGCAAGCGAACCTTCCATTGCTGTTTCAGAAGAAGATTCCTCTGTATACAGCAGCGATGTCATCGTTTGGAAATATAAGACTATGAACGGGAAATTATACAAAAGAAAATATAACCAAACAACCAAAAAATGGATTGGGGATTGGATTCCAGCTTAGTGAGCATGAAAAAGAAAGGAAATCAGACATTTTAAATCTGATTTCCTTTCTTTTTCTCTATGAATTTCTGCGTGATCCAAGATACCATGATCCCACAAAATGCCCCACAGCTATCGATCATCACATCAAATACTTTTCCTTCTCGTCCTGGAACAAACATCTGATGAATCTCATCTGTTGATGCATATCCTGTAGAAATCAACTGTGCGGTCAATACTGCTTTCTTTCGATCTAGCACGTCACATGACACCGCCTTATAAGTAAAGAATCCAAGTACTGCATACTCCGTAAAATGTGCTGTTTTTCTAACAAACGTATGCACCGCTTCTGCATGCATCATAAGATCAGCATTAGAATGAATCTGGAAGAATCCAAGAAAGCTTAGGATCCTTGCAAGTTCTTTCGCATATCCGATACTCATCCCTGCTGAGGATGTCCCATTCTTTGCAGAAAATGAAAAAATTAAAATCATCAAAACGAGTGTTATCCCCCAGTATAACACTCGTTTTGTCTGTTTCTGTACTCTCATACAGACTCCTATAAGCGGTTTCCGTACATCTTATCGAAATAGTTTGCATACTCTCCAGATAAAATGTTCTGCCACCATTCTTTGTTATTTAAGTACCATTCGATCGTCTGTGCAATTCCTGTGTCAAAGTTATATTTTGGTTTCCATCCAAGTTCTGTCTCTAGTTTTGTTGGGTCGATCGCATAACGCATGTCATGTCCTGGACGGTCTGTTACGAATTTGATCAGGCTTTCTGGTTTGTCTAATGCTTTTAAGATTGTCTTTACAACTTCTAAGTTAGTGCGTTCGTTATGTCCACCTACGTTGTAAACTTCCCCGACTTTTCCTTTGTGGATGATCAGGTCAATAGCTTCACAGTGGTCAGATACGTGTAACCAGTCACGGACATTTTCACCTTTTCCATAGACTGGAAGTTCTTCGTCTGCTAAGGCACGGCTGATCATTAATGGAATCAGTTTCTCTGGGAAATGATATGGTCCGTAGTTGTTTGAACATCTTGAGATCGTCACTGGAAGTCCAAATGTTCTGTGGTAAGCTAATACAAATAAGTCTGCACTTGCTTTGGAACTGCTGTATGGGCTTGATGTGTGCAGTGGTGTTGTCTCTGTGAAGAATAAATCTGGGCGATCTAATGAAAGATCTCCGTATACTTCATCTGTAGATACCTGATGGTAACGTTTTACACCGTATTTCTTTGCTGCATCTAACAGTACGACTGTCCCTTCTACGTTTGTTTTTACAAAAATAGATGGATCTTCAATAGAACGGTCTACATGGCTTTCTGCTGCGAAGTTTACAACGATATCGAATTTTTCTTTTTCAAATAAATCCATGATAAATTCACGGTCTGCGATATCACCTTTGACAAATTTATAATTTGGTTTGTCTTCCACTGGTTTTAATGTTTCAAGGTTTCCTGCATATGTTAATAAATCCAAGTTTACGATCTCGTAATCAGGATATTTGTTTACCATATGATGAACAAAGTTTCCACCGATAAATCCGGCTCCACCGGTTACTAATATTTTCATGCTATTCTCCTTATTTATCTAAAAATTTTCCTGCCATAACGTCCATTAAATACTGTCCATACTGGTTTTTCTTTAATGGTTCGATATCTGTTAATAACTGATCCTTTGTGATCCAGTGATTTAAATATGCGATTTCTTCTAAGCAGGCGATCTTTCTGTGCTGATGTGTTTCGACTGTTTTTACAAAGTTTGTTGCTTCCACTAAGGATTCATGTGTTCCTGTATCTAACCATGTAAATCCCTGTCCAAGTAATTCAACATCTAACTCACCTTTTTCCAGATAGATCTTATTTAAATCTGTGATCTCTAATTCTCCTCTGGCAGATGGTTTTAATTCTTTTGCATATTTTACGACATTGTTATCGTAGAAGTATAATCCTGTGACACAATAGTTTGATTTTGGCTTTTCTGGTTTTTCTTCAATGGAAATGGCTTTTCCATCAGAATCAAATTCAACGATTCCGAAGCGTTCTGGATCATCTACATAATATCCGAAAACAGTTGCTCCTTCTTTTTTATTTGCGGCACGTAACAGGCGTTTCTTCAATCCATGTCCGTGGAAAATGTTATCTCCAAGGACCATAGCTACACTGTCATCTCCGATAAAATCTTCTCCAATGATAAATGCCTGTGCAAGTCCGTCTGGTGATGGCTGCACTGCATAAGATAAGTTCACTCCAAACTGATGTCCGTCTCCTAACAAAGACTCAAATCTTGGCGTATCACTTGGTGTGGAAATGATCAGAATATCACGGATTCCTGCATTCATTAATACAGATAATGGATAATAGATCATTGGTTTATCATAAATTGGCAGTAACTGTTTGGATGTTACCATGGTTAATGGGTACAGTCTGGTACCGGAACCTCCGGCAAGAATAATTCCCTTCATTTGTGTTCCCTTTCTCCCTCTGGGTAATAATTAAAACTTAAATGTGTCTTTTAAACCTTTCCATTTCTGGTCTTTTTCAGAAATGATCAAGTCAACGCCTTCTTCTAATGGCCATTCAACTCCGATTTCTGGATCATTCCATGCAAGACCGCCTTCGTCTCCTGGATGATAGAAATCTGTACATTTGTAGCAGAATTCTGCTTCATCAGATAATACTAAGAAGCCATGTGCAAATCCTTCCGGAATATAGAACTGTTTCATATTTTCTGCTGATAATTCTACACCGAACCATTTTCCATAAGTTTTAGAATCAGATCTTAAGTCTACAGCTACGTCAAATACTTTTCCTCGCACAACTCGTACTAATTTTCCCTGTGGAAACTGTTTCTGGAAATGTAATCCACGAAGTACGCCTCTTGTAGACATAGACTGGTTATCCTGTACGAATACCATATCAAGTCCTGCTTCTTTCATGTCGTTCTGGTTATATGTTTCTACGAAATATCCTCTTTCATCTTTAAATACTGTTGGTTCAATAACATAAAGTCCTTCAATATCGCAAGGTGTTACTGTAATTTTTCCCATGATCGTTCTCCTTTTTATTTTAATATTCAATCTCTTTTAAATATCTGCTTAATGCATCCTGCCATGTTGGTAATGGTGTAAATCCATTGGCTGTCAGCTTGCTCTTATCCATTCTGCTGTTAGATGGACGTTTTGCCTTCGCAGGATATTCGTCACTGCTGACTGGTGCAACGGATACGTTCATCCCTGCCTGTTTGAAGATTTCACAGGCAAATTCATACCATGTGCAAATTCCTTCATTTGTTGCATGATATCTTCCATATTTGTCTGTCTGGATCATATCCACTAACAATCTTGCAAGATCATATGTGTATGTTGGTGACCCTGTCTGGTCATTGACAACGGTTAAATGATCGTGTGTCTTTCCTAAGTTTAACATTGTTTTGATAAAGTTCTTTCCATTCACTCCAAATACCCAGGCGATACGGACTGTGAAAAATTTCTTTACATGTTCTTCGATAGCAAGTTCCCCTTCATATTTTGTCTGTCCATAGACATTAAGAGGTTCTCTCTTATCATCTGGTTCCCAAGGTCGCTCACCCTGCCCGTTAAATACATAGTCTGTGCTGATATACATCATTTTGATATCTAATTCTTCACAGACTTTTGCAATATTTTCTGTTCCCTGTGCATTAACTTTTCTGCAGATTTCTTCGTTATCTTCTGCAGCATCAACGGCTGTGTATGCTGCACAGTGGATCACTGCATCTGGTGCTGCTTCTTTGATCACTTTATTTACCTGATCGGCATCTGTAATATCCATTTCATCAATATCCACACCAATTCCTTCAAGCCCCTGTTTTTCTAGTTCGTTCATTACGTCATAACCAAGCTGTCCTTTGACTCCTGTGACAAAAACTCTCATAACTCCTCCTTTATGGTTTACATATAAAAATCCCGGCAGATTTTGTGATCTTGATCACTCCTTTGGCTGCCATCTTCTTTCTTACAAAGTCTTTAAATTCTAAATAACGATGATTTAAATATTCATGCTGATTTCCGTGACAGGATAAAATATAAGAGATCAGTGGTTCTGGCTGATCTACTAACAATTCATCCTCATAGTCAATTTCTTTTACTTGTGAAAATACTTTTTTTAATTGTTCTTCTCCATTTTCCAGACCAAAGACATCATATAATTTGTGATCAGAAAGCGTGATTCTTTCATCAAAATCTTTGATCAGCTGGGTAATTTCCTGCATATGACTGCTTCCATAGGTACTGCAGATAAATGTTCCATTTTGTTTTAGAACTCTTTTGATTTCGTTAAATACTTGTTGTCGGTCATCCAGATAAAATAATACATGGTTTGCGATCACTTTATCGAAACTGTGATCTTCTTTTGGAATCTGTCTACAGTCGATCATCTGATAAGAAATCTGTCCTTTTCCCTCTCCGACATAGTTCCTGGCATCTTTTACCATACCTTGTGACTGGTCGGATAAAGTAACATGGACATTTTTTGGAAGATTTTTATTCTTCCACAGTTCCCCTGTTCCACATCCTAGTTCTAATACTTCGTCTTTTTCTTTTAAGTTTAACTGCTCATAGATCCATTCAAACCATGGTTGCGGATTTTGTGAATATTTTTGATGAAGTCCGATACGGATATCAAGATTTGATGCATTCTTATATTGTTCTACCAATCCTTTTTCCAGATTGGTTACGTGAAGAAGATTCATCATCTGTGTCCAGTCGATTTCTTCTTCATTATCCATCTTTTGTTCCATCTCTTCTAAGGATTGCTCTACCAGTTTTAAGTGTTCCATCTTTTTTTGTACAAGGTATAACTGTAAGCCGATAGATTCTTTAATGAAATCCTGATCTTCATCGTTGATCGTCATCGTCATGATCTCTTCCAAAGAAAATCCGAGGTATTTTAATGACAAGATTTTTTGTAATTTGGCAAAATCGGCATCTGTATAAAGACGATATCCATTGTCTGCAACTTTACTTGGCTTTAAGATGCCTTGACGGTCATAGTAGCGGATCGTTCTTAGTGTTACATTGGCTTTTTTTGCAAATTCACCGGATGTATAGTATCCATCTTTTGTCATTTAGATTCCTCCTTGGTTTTCTCTCTATACGTTATCATAAAGGGTGACGTAAGGGAAGTGTCAAGAGGAATTTTAATTTGCTGGTGTAATAGCTGTAGTCTTTCTGGATCTTCTATTCTTTTATTTCGTTTTCCTAAGATACCTAAAGTTTACAGGTATTAAATCCAATAAATCAAAATTCACAGTATGTATGTTTTACTATATTGCTTTACATTTTCAGGATAATCGAAAACTGAAATTCTCTCATTTTAATCTTGTAAGAATTAAGATAAAAGATTTTCCAAATATCTCGCTAAATCGGTGTCTAATAATTTTTTTAGACTTCCCTCCATCACTATCAAAATTAGATTCGTAGAAAGTACTTTCTATTTAATTTATACTCCGTGACTTTTCATTCAATAGCTTGTATACTCTAATTAATCAATTTATTGTTATTTTTAATTTTATGGGGGTTTTTGTTTATGCTTGATAAGTCTCTTGTTTATAAAGATATTGTGATGTGTCTGCCTTTTGAGGATTTAGAGGATCTTAAGGTTCCTGTTTTGCCTGATGGATATTCTTATAAGATGTTTGAATCTGGGGATGAGATTGCTTGGGCGAAGCTTGAAGTGTTGGTTGGAGAATTTGATTGTTTTGAGGATGCTTCTGCTTATTTTGCTAAAACTTTTTTAACTCATGAAGAACTTTTAGCTGACCGGGTTTGTTTTATTGTGAATCCTGAGGGAGAGATTGTTGCTACGACGAGTGCTTGGTTTAAGACAAATGGCGATATTCGGTTTCCTTTGATTCATTGGGTGTCTACTTCTCCTAAAGAACAGGGGAAGGGGCTTGGGAAGGCAATTGTTTTGTTTGCTTTGTCTCGTTTTCTTGTTGTAGAGCCAGATGCTGATTTTATTTTTCTTCATACGCATACCTGGGCTTATAAGGCTGTTTGTATGTATCAGAAGATGGGCTTTCGTATTACAAAAAAAGCCCTGCCAAATAGCAGGACTGATTTTTCTTGTCTGGATGTTTTGAAGGATGTGATTCCAAATGATACATTTTTGCATCTTATTGAAAAGGATTAATAAGATTACAATCATCAATTCGCCTACTCCAACATCCTGCCAGATTACCTGTCGTTGTACTCGTGTCATCTGAAAAACTTTTCCACGTACCCACATTTAATACAACTAATAAGATATTGAAAATCACAAAGATCAATAAAATAATCCTGACAATCTTCCAAATCTTTTTATTACGCTGATTTTTTATCGCCAACTGCTCACTGATTTTTGCAAGTTGTTTCGCAACCATATCCTGATCAGATTCATCATTCATTGTACCACCAAGCAAAACACTCACTTTCGTGTCCAATATCTCTGCAATCTTACACAAAATATCAGCATCTGGAACCGATAATCCCTTTTCCCATTTACTGATTGTCTGTCTTACCACATTCAGTTTGATTGCAAGCTCCTCTTGCGTATAACCTTTTTTCTTACGCATTGCTTTCAAATTCTCACCAAACATCGTTATACCCTCCTTATATTTGATAGTAATATACTACATAACCATGTCCGTTGCTTCAAGCAATACATATTAACATTATGGTTACCTTTCTTTATTTTGTCTTATTTTATTATAACAATTTTTATGTTAAATTAAAATCTATCTACTCTAATAACCGCATAATGCTTTCCGTCCATTTCGTCCAACACCTTCTTCTTAAGATCCTTCACGATCTTCTCTGGCTCATAATCTTTCCCATAAGGAATCACAAGATCAAAAATCACATTCGTATGTGTTGACCCTTTGACCATTCGAAAGTCATGAACTGACAGTGTCTTGTCATATTTCTTAACAATATCAAAAACTTCTTTTCTTGTCTCATTCACTTCCTCATCATCCGTCACAACGGGGTCCATATGGATGGTTGCTTCGCAGTGATATTCTTCCATCAAGCGCATTTCGATATGATCCATCAGATCATGCACTTCCATCATATCTTTATTGTATGGAACTTCTGCATGCAAGGAGACGATCCTTCTTCCAGGACCGTAGTCATGTACTACAATATCGTGAACTCCAATGACCATCTTATGATTTAATACAGTCTCTGTGATCTTAGCGATCAGTTCTGGGTCTGGTGATTCCCCTAATAGCGGATTCAGGGTATCTTTGATTGATTCATAACCACCCCAGAGTACAAAACATGCAACAAAGATTCCGACGATTCCATCAATATTAAGATGAAAATAATGGAATACAAGCATTCCTCCAACAACTGCTGCTGTTGAAATACAGTCATTTAAACTATCCGCTGCTGTCGCTTTCATCGTTTCAGAGTGGATTCTCCATCCAATTCCTTTGTTAAACATATACATCCAAAATTTTAATGCAATCGAAATCACCAATATTACATAAGAAACCCATTGTTCTGTAATCACCTCTGGGTGAATCACTTTTTCTACTGATGTTTTAAATAATTCCACTCCCATCATCAAGATCAGGATAGATACAACAAGTCCTGATACATATTCCATCCTTCCATGTCCGAATGGATGATCTTCATCCGCTGGTTTTCCAGCCATTCCAAATCCGACAAGTGTGATAATAGAGGATGCTGCGTCAGATAAATTGTTAAACGCATCTGCTGTGATTGAAATCGCCCCTGTGATGATTCCTGCAAAAAATTTGGTTGCAAATAAGAAGATGTTACAGCAGATTCCTACGATTCCTGCCATCTTTCCATAAGCATTTCTTACTTTTGCATCCTTTACATTTTCTTTGTCTTTAATAAATAATGATATTAATAAGTTTGTCATAAAAAACTCCATCTACATAGCAAATGGGAGTCCTAAGGACCCCCAATGTACTATTTCTTTATATCTGGTCTATGAGGATCTTCTGCTTTATTCCTCATAGACAATTCCTTTATGCTTCTACAATCTTACCTGCGATTGCTGATGCAGCTGCTGTCTTAGGTGATCCTAAGTAGATTTCTACTTTAGATGTTCCCATTCTTCCTAAGAAGTTACGGTTGTTTGTTGCAAGAACACGTTCTCCATCTGTCATGATCCCGCCTGCACGTCCACAACATAATCCACATCCTGGATGTGTGATGATCGCTCCAGCTTCTGCCAAAATCTTCATGTATCCAGCATCCACTGCCTGTTTATAAATCTTTCTACTAGCTGGTGTTACGATCAGTTTTACATAATCAGCAACTTTCTTTCCTTTTAAGATCTCTGCTGCCGCTTTCAGATCTTCTAATCTTCCATTTGTACAAGATCCGATAAATACCTGATCAAGCTCTGTTCCTTCGACTTCTTTGACAGCTCTGATCTTATCTACCTGTGATGGACATGCCACAACTGGTACTAAATCTTCTGCTTTATATGTGATCGTCTGGCAATACTCAGCATCTTCATCTCCATATAACCAATCAACATCAGCTAAATCTACCTTAGAATATTCAGCTGTCTTTTCATCCGGTGCGAAAAGTGCTGCTTTCGCTCCTGCTTCGATCGCCATGTTTGACATTGTCATTCTGGCTGCAACACTCATCTCATCAACTGTGCTTCCAGAGAATTCTAATGCTTTATAAGTAGCCCCTGCAGCAGTCAGATCTCCGATCAGTCGTAAAATGATGTCTTTGGAACTTACATTTTCAGGAAGTTTACCATCAATGACTACTTTGATCGTCTCTGGTACTCTAACCCACATCTCTCCTGTTCCAAGGATCGCTGCCATCTCTGTATAACCGATTCCTGAAGAAAAACATCCAACACAACCATAAGTTGTTGTATGAGAGTCTGTTCCAAACACGATATTCCCAGGTTTCGCATATCCACATTCTGTCATTAACTGATGGCAGATCCCATCACTTCTGTGAACATTTTTCATGCCATATTTCTTGGCAAATGCATCACCGATCTTGAAATGTCTGATATCGTCTGTTGTACTTGCTGGTACCATGTGGTCATAGATCAATACGACTTTGTCTGGGTCCCATAACTTTGTAAATCCCATTTCTTCGAATTTCTCCGCTACGAATGGAATAAAGATATCATGGATCATAACACGGTCTACATTTACTGTCTGGATCTGTCCTGGTTTTACACTGTCAACACCAACGTTTCTGCTGATGATCTTTTCAATCATTGTCTGTCCCATATCTTTATTTCACCCCATTTCTTTTCTTCATGGCTTCTACTAATCCACCGGCGTTGATGATCTCCATCAAGTTATCTGGAAGGGAATGAATCTCATAATCTGTACCATTATATGTGATCTTCTCTCCTAAAGTAACTTCAATCTCATCACCTTCTTTAACTGCATCCTGAATCTTGTCATTCTCAATTAACAGTAATCCATTATTGATGGAATTACGAAAGAAAATACGTGCAAATGATTTAGCAATGACGCATTTAACTTTTAATGCTTTGATGATCTCTGGTGCCTGTTCTCTTGAAGAACCGCATCCAAAGTTGCTTCCTGCTACGATAATATCTCCTTCACCGATCTGTCCTGCTAATTCTGGACGAAGTGGGGAAAATCCATACTGTTTCATATCTTCTACGGTTGGAAGTGCCAGATATTCTGTTGGGATGATGATATCTGTATCAATATCATCTCCAAGCACCCAAACCTTTCCTTTAAACTGTTCCATATCTATTCTATCCTTCTTCCTTAAACCTGGTCTGCTGTTGTAATCTTACCTGCGATCGCTGATGCTGTAACTGTCGCTGCAGATCCTAAATACACATAAGAATCTGGATGTCCGGCACGTCCTTTGAAGTTTCTTGTTCCTGTAGAAATCAAAACTTCATCTTTCCCGATGACACCCTGACAGCTTCCCCAGCAAACGCTGCAGTTACAGTTCATAACCATTGCTCCGGATTCCATGAAAATATCGATCAGACCTTCATCTAATGCCTTCATATAAACTTCATTGGAAGCTGGTGCGATCAAAAATCTTACGCTGTCACTTACTTTCTTACCTTTTAAGATTTCAGCAGCGACTCTTAATTCTTCGATACGTCCATTGTTACATGATCCTAAGAATGCTTCATCGATCTTCACATCATTGACTTCTTTGGCATCCACAACATCATCGATCTGATGAGGTCTTGCAACAACTGGTTTGATCTCGTCTAAGTTGATATCATAAACTTTCTCAAATACCGCATCGTCATCACTCTTGAATAAGTTCTCAGCTTTTCTTCCACGACTTTCTACGTATTCTACAACTTTCTCATCTGGCTCAACGATTCCAGTCTTAGCTCCTGCTTCAACAGCAAGGTTGCAAAGAACTAAACGTTCATCAATATCAAGGTTATGAGCACCTTCTCCAGCAAATTCCATGATCTTGTAGTTGCATCCATTTGCTCCAACCATTCCGATGATAGAAAGCATTAAATCTCTGGCGTATACACCTTCTCTTAATTTACCATGCAGGTTAAAACGGATCGTGTCTGGAACTAATACCCAAGACTGTCCTGTTACCATAGCGTATAAGAAATCAGTACATCCGATCCCTGTACCAAATGCTCCTAAAGCTCCATATGTACACGTATGGGAGTCTGCACCCATGATAAATTCTCCTGGACATACATGATTCTCTACCATGATCTGATGGCAGACACCTTTTCCTTCATATAATTTGATCTCATGCTCTTTTGCAAAATTACGCATCTTTCTATGTGCTGCTGCTGTTTTTGGATTCTCCGCAGGCACATTGTGGTCCATGATAAATACCAGTTTGTCTTTGTCCGCGATCTTTGGATGTTTTAACTGGTTATGATACATATCAATTGTTAAATGTGTCGTTCCGTCATTACTCATTAAACGGTCAACTTCGATCGTATGGATCTCTCCTGCTTTTACCTGATCTACTTTCGCAGCTCTTGCAATAATCTTTTCTCCGATGGTCATTCCCATGTTCCTATTCCTCCCCTTCATTCAAGAAATTGATCAATCCGCCATGATCTAAGATATTCTGCATATATGGTGGCAGCTTGGTACATGGAAGGGTTTCATCCTCTGTTTTGATCCATCCTTCAGACAGGTTGATATCAATGTCAGCTCCGTCTTCCACTTTGTCATATAAGTCTTTGCTGATGATCACTGGTAATCCGATATTGATAGAGTTTCTATAGAAGATTCTCGCAAATGATTTAGCAACCACTGCTTTGACACCTAACGCTTTCAGTACACTTGGCGCTTGTTCTCTGGATGACCCACATCCAAAGTTCTCTCCTGCTACAACAATATCTCCTTCTTTTACCTTCTTGGCAAAATCTTTATCAATTGATTCAAAAGTATATACTTTCATCTCTTCAATATTTGGCAATAACAAATATTGTGACGCGATGATCTGATCTGTATCTACGTCGTTATGGAATTTAAATACACGTCCCATTGATCTTCCTCCTGTTTTGTATCTTTTATTTTTAAGGATACTATAAAATGATGTAAGTGTCAAAAGTATAAATTGCGTTTGTGCTTGCACAAATAAGCAATTTATACTTATTGACACGCCGAACAACGAGAACGGAATAAAATGGTGTGAATACACCATTTTATGGGAGTTCGAGGTGTTCGAAGATTGTGGAATTGCGTAGCAATGGAACAATCTGGATACATCAGAGAGTGGCAAAATTTACTTTTGACACTCTCATCATAGTCTGATAACAAAAAAAGAATGGTAATACGTAAAATATTACCACCCTTTATCTTCGAATTCCGTATAATTTCATCAAAAATCTCCGAAATGGAATCAAATGCAGCCAGATATGTTCAAAAAACTCCCACCAAAAATTTCCAGGTGCGATCCATTTTCCTTTACGCTTTACTTTTATAATGATCGCAAAAACCTGTTCTTTGTCAATCGGTCCTTCCATATCTACCTGTGCATCTCCGATAATAAACAGCTTTCCCTCCTTGTTGATGTGATGAATCCGATGCATCACATACGCCTCATCTCTTCTCTGAAAAAACACCATATCCCCAGCTTTCAATTCTTCTTCTGGCTTCTTCATCAAAATATAGTCTCTTTGATGGATCAAAAACGGATTCATACTGCTCCCACTGATCATCATGCTGACTTCTTTTCCCTCTTCTACCAGATCTTTCAATACCGGGATATAAACGTTATTTGCAATCTGTCTCATTCATCCAATACCAGTCCATGTTCATAAAGTGCTCCGACAAATCCTTCTACATCTGTCCTTGCTGTTTCTTCATCTACTTCAAATTCATCCATGATCTTATCAACCAATTCTTCTTTTGACTTCGATTCATCTAAATTCTTCCAAATAAATGCTGCCACTTCATTTAATGTGATCATTCCATTAAACTGCTGAGTTGCAGCCCCTGTTGGTACAAGAATTACTTCTCCTGCGATATCACGAAGCATAAAATCTGTATTACGTTTCATATGCTATGGCCCTCTTTCTTATTTTTTTATTTTTTCTTATTTTTATTTCTTTCCATGTATATGGATTGATCAACAATAACATTGGAAATAATTCCAGTCTTCCCGCTAACATATCAAAGATCATAACGATCTTGGAAAGATTCGAATACATTGAAAAGTTTCCAGTTGGTCCTACGATATTAAGCCCAGGACCAATATTATTCAATGTTGCAACAACTGCCGTAAAATTGCTTGTAAAATCGAAGTTATCAATATAAATGATCAGTACAGAAAACATCAGCATTACCAGAATAAACTTTGAAAATTCCGGCCATTTATTAAAATCTGTTAATGCATATCTGGTTGTCGTGATCACTGTTCCTACTTGAAAAAGTGCATGGCGAGTAAGATGCACACCCTGAATTCAATACCGAGAATCCACCAGTTCCAGCAGTACCGAATGCAAGTAACAGCGAATCAAATAATGAAAATGTCATGGTTCTCGCCACTTAATTCCTCAACAAGCGTAGAACCGATTCTACCACACCCAACAATGATAATATTCATTTTTTACCCTCAATTCATTAACACTTTATTAACAAATTTTTATACTTTTTTTAATACTTGTCCTATTCTATCACAGTCTGTCAGAAATTACAATTTAAGAAATCACACTCAATAAAATGATCAACATTTATCGTGTTGATCTTCCAGAAGAATGGCTTCTTTCTCCCGTTTTTGTGTGATTCGATCTCTGATCCTCTGCATTCGTTCATCAAGTGCTGCACTTTGTTCTGCACAATCATAAAGTTCTTCCTGAAGGATTTCCACTTCTTCATCGGACAACTCTTTCTTATAACGCATCTTATGATCAAGACTTGCCCAGAAATCCATAGCGATCGTTCGAAATTGCACTTCAACATTAACCATCTTCTTTTCATTTTGTAAAAAGATTGGTACTTGTACGATCAGATGAAGACTTCGATAGCCACTTGGCTTGGGATTCTTAATATAATCTTTTCGCTCGATCAGTGTGATATCATCCTGCTTTAAGAAACTTTCTGCTAATTTGTAGATATCATCCGGGAAGGAACAGATCACTCTGACTCCTGCAATATCTTTTAAATTTTCTTCAATGGCTTGCAGGTTTAAAGGAATATTTTTTCTTCGGATCTTCTTTAAAATACTGTCATAGGATTTGACTCTTGTCTTAATACTTTCAATTGGGTTGTTGTCATACTCTAAAGATAATTCATGATTTAATACCCTGAACTTTGTCTCGATTTCCATGATCGCACATTCATAATATGACATTAAAAGATCAAATGGTTTCTTATTTTGCTGCATAAAATTCAGGAATTCATCGGATAAAAGACTTTGTCTTACAAAATTATCTCTTCTTGCGTCCAATAAAGCTTTTCCCTGCTTCTTTAATTCATCGATTATCATGCCGTGTTTTCGCTCCTTTATATCGTTTCGTATATAATGATCCGTATTTAATAAACTTATCCAAATTTTTTTCATACAGTTTGATTTTATCACTCTTTATCTTGGACTTTCAATGTTTTCTATCATTTATAGAATGGAAAATCCAAGAACAACGATTCCTAGAATTACAAGAATGATTCCTGTTACTCTGTTTAATGTCTCTGGTGTTGCTTTATTGGCAAATCTTGCTGCGATTCTTGCCCAGATCAGAGTAAATACAACACATAAGATAAACACTGTCCAATCTGGCGCCCCGCCGATCATAAAATGGGATACAGCTCCAGTAAATGCTGTAAATGCCATGATAAACACACTGGTTCCTACTGCTGTTTTTAGTTCATATCCTAACACACTGGTAAGGATCAGTAACATCATCATTCCACCGCCGGCACCGACAAATCCACAGATCAGCCCGATCACAATCCCACAGATTACAGACTGAATCGCCCGTTTCTTTGCCGAAACACCCTGCATGGCTTCTTTTGTTGTCATAACTGGTTTTACGATAAATTTAATTCCTAATAATAATGTCATAAACACAGAGAAATTTCCCATCGTTGCTGCTGGCAGAAGGCTTGCGATATAGCTTCCTACAACTGTAAATAACAATACTGTTACCATCATGATCATTCCATTTTTGATATCAAGATTCTTGTTTTTCCTGTAAATATAAGCTGAAACTGCACTTGCCAGTACATCAGAGGATAATGCGATTCCTATTGCCATATACGGGTCCATCTTAAGGAATGTGATCAACATCGGACTAATTACAGCTGCTGCACTCATCCCTGCAAATCCTGTTCCAAGCCCGGCTCCCATTCCTGCAAAAAATGTTACTGCGATTGTTAATAATATATTCATCTTAGTTTCCACCTTTCAAAATATCATCTAAATTCTTATCCATATTTTTCATTACATGGATAAAAATTTTTTTATCTTCTTGTGTTGTATTATCAAACAACTGATCTACAAATCCTTGTTGTAACTGCTGTCCTTCTTTGATCACTGGATGTGCTTTTTCTGTAATAATCAGTTTTGTTTTTCTTCGATCACCTTTAATCTCTTCTCTTCTTAAATAACCTTCTTTCACAAGTTTCTCTACGTTGATTGATATAAGATTTGCTTTGATATTTCTGATCTTTACGATATCTCTGGCTGTCTGGTATTGTGGATTGTTTCCTAAAAACATTAAAATATCAAAAGCTGTCTGTGGTAATTTTAATTTCTTGCATAACGGCTTACATGCATCGTTATATACCTCTAACAACTTTCTCGGAAATTCTATATTGATCTTCATGAATTTATCCCTCCTTGTTAATTAATTCATATTTGAACTATTCATTTTTGATTTATTATAACAGATTGTCATATATTTTCAACTTTTTGTTACTTCAAAAAATAAAAACAGCTGACATAATTTTTACTTTTTATGCCAACTGTTTTTATATATTTATTTATTACAATTACCACTGTGATCAAATGCTGGATTGATCGCATAAAAATTCTTAGAATCCAAATGATCCTGTACAGTCCTCAGTGCTTCACCAAATCTCTGGAAATGCACGATTTCTCTTTCTCGTAAGAATTTCAGTGGCTCTCTAACATCTGGATCATCAATAAGCCTTAACAAATTATCATACGTTGTTCTTGCTTTTTGTTCTGCAGCAAGGTCTTCACTTAAATCTGTAATCGGATCTCCCACAGACTGAAACGTCGCTGCGCTAAACGGTACACCACTTGCTGCTTGTGGCCATACACCTGCTGTATGATCTACATAGTAAGCTCCAAACCCTGATTTTTTCACCTGTTCTGGAGTTAGATCTCTAGTTAACTGATGCACGATCGTACAGACCATTTCCAAGTGAGCTAATTCTTCTGTACCTATATCAGTTAGCACCCCACAAACATTTTTATATGGCATCGCAAATCGCTGCGACAAATACCGCATCGAAGCTCCTAATTCCCCATCTGGACCACCATACTGCGTAATGATCAATTGTGCCATCTTGGGATCTGTTCGTTTGATATTTACCGGAAACTCCAATCGTTTTTCATAATTCCACATATCAACAACCTCCCCTCTTCATCCATGGCCAAGAATCCGTTGCCCATGTAAAATGATCATCTATATCTGCACTATCAATCGTCAATGGTTCAAAATTTCTCGCATATTCTTTTAATGCTTGCTTTCTTGCCTTCTGATATTGATTAAAATGGTCCATTGCTTTTTTGTCATTTGGGTGTGTATCAAGATACAGATTCGTATCAATCAATGCAAAGCTGACTGCATCAATATAATTTAACAACTTTTTCTTATCATACTGATTCATTACCGGCACGCCCCTTTCCCATAAAATGGCTTATTCAACTCTGGAAAGATCGTTCCACATTGTAATCCTTCTTCCGGACTATAAATCCTACTCCAATGCTGCCATGGAACATACTGCATAGCAACCGGCATAGAATCCACTCCACCATGCCGATGACCATGCTCACACATTCCTGATGATCGATCACAATAACATTGATTCATTTCTATTTTCCTTTTCTTCTTTTATACTATCATGGTATGTATACAAAAAAGAAAAGTGCTTTGAAATTTTAAGTTGTATAACGGAAATGTATCGAGTATTCATAAAAACATAAAGAAAGATAGAGGTACGAAAAACGAATTCCATTGACGGATTTTTTGCAAAACGCTGATCCGCCAACACTCCTGCACAACTCACTACGTTCAAACAGTGCCCGTGTTGGCTGCGATTTTGCAAAAAATCCTATGGAATTCTCAATGTCATTAACTTAAGGAAGAAGATATCTAATTCTTTTAGAATAGATATCTTCTTCCTTTTTTGATATGCTTATATTATAAAGAGAAACCATGAACCTGCCAGCAAAAAGGA